>Ga0209208_10002007_pt1 | contig 29034 bp, 18 predicted proteins | sample S1TSphfallax_3_FD_187694 | JGI IMG/M metagenome (GOLD analysis project Ga0209208, IMG submission 187694) | Host-associated microbial communities from peat moss isolated from Minnesota, USA - S1T2_Fd - Sphagnum fallax MG (SPAdes) (version 2) | ecosystem: Host-associated > Plants > Peat moss >...
GTGCCATTAGTTATGCAAGATGGCAAGATAAAGTACTTGTCTGATGTACTTCATGTGCCCAATATCACAAAAAACTTGGTTTCTGTTGGGCCAATGACTGAGCAGGGTTTGCAAGTTCGATTCAACCCTGATGGCTGCTATGTCGAAGATTTCAAGGACAAATGTCGTTTAGTTGTTAAGGGCAAAAAAGTGGGCAGAATGTTTACTTTGGATGTAAACATGCCTGAGGTGGAAGCTGTTATGTTTGCACAAGGTATAAGAGTTGTGGCTGATATGGACATATGGCATAAGCGTATTGATCATGTAAATGAACAATGATTGAAGTCTATGCAGAATTCAGAAATTGTCACAGGTTTGCCAAAGTTTAAGGTGGATGGAACGCATAAGATATGTGAAGCATGTCAATTTGGGAAGTAAACAAAGAATGTGATTTCGCATGAAAAGAATGTAAGTAAAAGAGCACTTGATGTAGTGCATTCAGATGTATGGGGGCCAACCAAGACGACGTCAATGGGAGGATGTCGTTACTATGTATCGTTCATTAATGACCACACAAGGAAAGTGTGGGTGTACTTCATGAAGGAAAAAAGTGAAGTGTTTACTCACTTTCAGAATTTCAAAATGTTGGCTGAAAAGCAAATAGGGTTGCAAGTTAAAGTGCCTAAGGTCAAATGGAGGGGGAGAATATTTTTCCAATGAGTTTACTACATATCTAAAAATGCATGGAATTCAGAGGCAATGTACATGTAAGTATACTCTGTAGCAAAATGGAGTTGTTGAGAAAAAGAACAGGCACATTGCAGAGGTTGCTCGTGCATTAATGGCTGACAAGAGCATGCCACATCATTATTGGGCTGAAGCAGTTGTGACTACAATTTACATCATGAATAGGACCCCCACAGCAAGAGTGGATGGTATGATTCCAAAAGAGAAGTACAGTGGTAGAAAACTAGATTTGTCACACTTGAAAGTGTTTGGGTGCATTGCATATGTACATGTACCAAATGAGCTATGGACTAAGCTAGATCCAAAGGCTGAAAAATGTGTTTTCATTGGGTACTCACTTGAGCAGAAAGGGTACAGATGTTATAACCCTGTCACATGTGAAATAAAGGTGAGCAATGTGAGGCAACTTTTGTCCCTCTACTTCCGATTCTACAAGGTGACTATGCTTGAAAACACAAATGCTACAGGTGAAAGATGAATGCGAGTGTACTTCTAGATGTTGGATTGCGTTTGTAGTTGAGATTAAGTACTTTGCCTCCTATGCATCATTCACAACTTAATATTGATAGATATATTATTTAGATTCACACATTCCAAATCCTAGAACCTTATATTAAATTGTCATCTTTTTAAACAAACTTTTATGGACTCAACATCTTTTTAAACTTGGCTACAACCAGTAATTGTTTGAAATATTGTTTCTAACACATAGGTTGTTCAAATCTAGCTTGCCTTAGCTCTTTAGAAAGTTAACTACTAGGCGCACCTTCCTACCAAATCTCAAGATCTACAGCCAAATAACTAGGAAGTTATGCTACGAAACCCGAGAAGGTTTTGCAAATGCAGTCGGTCCAACTTGACTACAGACCACCAGACGCTTGGAGAATTGTTTCTAACACACAGATTGTTCAAATCCGGCTTGCATTAGCTCTTTGGAAAGCTAAATACTAGGTGCACCTTCCTACCAAATCTCAAGATCTACAGCCAAATAACTAGGAATTTATGCTACGAAACCCGAGAGGGTTTTGCAAAGGTAGTCGGTCCAACTTGATTGCAAACCACCAGTCACTTGGAGAATTGTTTCTAACACACAAATTGTTCAAATCTGGCTTGCCTTGATTTTTTGGAAAGCTAATTACTAGATGCACCTTCCTACCAAATCTCAAGATTTGCAACCAAATAACTAAGAAGTTATGCTACAAAACCCGAGAGGGTTTATGAGCTTTCTCTAAGGTTCCAACCTTCCAATACTATCCCTACTCACCTCCATTCCTTCAAAACTATTACAAGATTTCCATTCTACTATCTTTCTTCCTCCCAACTACCAAGGCTGATCATCCTTTTCCTCCTCAAGAAGCTTGTAAGAACTAGAACTTCTCAAAATTGAATTAGAAGTTATCTCCGGTGGGAAAAGAGAGGAAGCCCTAATCATCCAAGTTCGCCTTTTAAAGAGAAGGAGAAGGAAGGTGAAGGTAAACCCAAAGCTTGGTGGCTAATGGAAGGAGAAGGAGAAGGTTTTTTGCTTGGTGGTCAATGGAAGGAGAAGGAGAAGGTTTTTTGCTTGGTGGTCAATGGAAGGAGAAGGAGAAGGTTCTTTGCTTGGTGGTCAATGGAAGGAGAAGGAGAAGGTTCTTTGCTTGGTGGTCAATGGAAGGAGAAGGAGAAGGTTTTTTGTTTGGTGGTCAATGGAAGGAGAAGGAGAAGGTTCTTTGCTTGGTGGTCAATGGAAGGAGAAGGAAAAGGTTCTTTGTTTGGTGGTCAATGGAAGGAGAAGGAGAAGGTTCTTTGCTTGGTGGTCAATGGAAGGAGAAGGAAAAGGTTCTTTGTTTGGTGGTCAATGGAAGGAGAAGGAGAAGGTTCCTTTCTACCTATTCCCACTTTCCCCCCAAGCAACTTTACTTAAACCTTCACTTTTTATCTTTTGGCATTAAGGTTTTATTTTACCATGGTCCTAGGCCATTCTTTACCCATTCCCTTCCTTTCCTTGGCCTATAAATCACGATCGCGTAACTTGATGTCACAAGTCCCCTCCACCTTCATTATCAATTTGACTTTGTTGAAGATCTTTCCTCTTTTCCTTGCAAATATAGCGTCGCGCATGGTCACCTCTTATGGGCCCCAAGCCGCACAAGCGAATGAAGAACCACTTTCAGAGTCATCTTTAGATTTGACCCTAACGCAGCATCCTCGTGACGAACAACTCAAACCTCGAGAGGTGCGCGCTTGTCTTGAAGTTGAACCCCCTCGAGCCTGGTACTATCGTATTTCGCCAAACTCCCGCACCCTGGTGATCTTGTTACAAGTCGACCTTGCTTCCGGTGATGAACCCGAAACTATCTGTGAAGGTTGTTATGAAACCGAAGACACTTCTATTTTCGCTTAATCTTCAGTTCCCGGCGTTAGACACTATCGTTGGTTGCGCGGTCCAATTCGTCAACTATCTCCTAATAGCAAGGCGAACTACCTAGTTCGTACCATTTGACACATTCTAGATTTATTACAGTTATGAACTATGGCATAGGCCAGGACTTAACATGTACCTGCAGCTCCTTGTCGAGCTTACTCATAATCTAAATAAATGTTTCAGTCCTTACAAAACTCCTGTTATCATTGGCACACTATCACATTGTCTATTCAATCATTAAGCTGATTCGAATAAATCTTACATTCCTATGGCTTGAAGATTGCTCTATCTCTATTGGGCCTTTCACTAACCCCCTACCCTTACTTCATAAATTCCCAACATCCTTGCTACTTGCTAAATACTAATACTAGACCAATGTTTTGTTGAAACCATGAACTCTGGTGTTTGTTTTTCTTCCCCCAACCTTCTAGAGATTTCTCACCCCTACTTACGCCAAGAAGGTTCTAAAACTATGGTTTACCAACTTTTTGCTGAAGAAAAGAACTAAACCAACCAATATTGTATTTCAGAAAACAAAACAGCCCCCCCCACACCCTGTGTGTATTCATCAACCCCTATTCTAACACAAAGTTGTTAAACCCCCCTAATAACCTCACCACACTCGAATACTCCTAACACAATTCTTAACCATTGAAACTACCAGCTGTGGCCATGTCGGTATGGCTCACAAGCAGGGATGTTGTGTTTGATGAAATGAACAGTTAGTATGCTGATGTAAAAAACTCTTAGTGATGACATTCTTCATTTTGCAACTTAAAATTCTTTAAAATTCTTCATTTAGCACCTTGTCATAACATTTTTTACCCGCGAATGTTTACCAAATTACACTGTTTACCAATTAAAATTCTATAAAATTCTTTAAAATTCTTGCTTCTTTGGGCTTCCATAACATTCTCGCACCAAGAATGTCATAACTATGCTTTTGTCAACTTTTTTATTTAACATTTTGCAATATTGTATATTGTAAACTTATGTAAGTAGATTCCATAATTAAGAAATAATGAAGTGTGTAACTTAATAAATAGGAGGTGTATTGGCCATCAAATTACCTATTGACCTAACTCACTATGATACTTAAGTGCCTACTTACTAAGTAGCTACCTACTTAGCTACTTACGTACCTATTAAATACCTAGGTAGGTCAGTAGGTATAATGGTACCTAAGTACAAAAGTATGATGTCATTTTTTAATTTTGAACTTGAATAGATGTCTTATTTTACTAGAAACCCAATGGCCATCTTGACCAAGTATGTTTTTTTTTGTTTGTCCAACTTGATTAAATGTTTGATTTAACTAGAACCTATTTGCAATCTTAATTGAGGATATCATGTTTTGCCCTATTTGACATGTAATCAAATTGATCAATTAAAAACTACAATGAAGATTCATATTATGAACCTCTAGTCAAAATAGACACTTCACCTGTCAAAAAATACTAATTAGTGAACTTGAACAACTTGAAAAACAATACCTTTCTACATGTCATAAAATATCAAAATATTTTCAACTTTCAAACAACAATAGATTTTGAAAGAAATAAGAATTAATCATCATCCTCAAAATTTAGGAGTTAAATTTTCAAGCTTTTAAGAAATATGCACAAAAGATGAAGCCTTCAAAAAATAAAAACACCCAAGTGGGCTAGAGTTTTGAATCCAATTATATATTTTTAAAATGCAAGCAATGAACATCAAGACTCAAAAATCAACATGCAAAAAATTGAGATGGTGAAAGATATTATAGCAAATTACAATCAATAATAAGGATTAAAAAATCAAAAGCTTTTAGATTTCTTAAAAATTAGATCTCTTTTCTTTTAAATTGCAAATCATAAATATCTATTTGAACATCATGTTAGCAATGACAAGGGTTTCTTTTGGTGCATTTCCTAGTGAATAAAAAGGAATTAAGATATGGTACTTTTTCGTGTTATTTAGAACAGTGCCATGTTTATGCTATAACAATAAACAAATGAAGATTAAAAAATTTGCAATATGAAAAATAACAAGTTGGACAAAAGAGCTTGGATTATGGAACATCTAAGTTTGTTAAGAATTAGGTATAGACATTTGAAGGGTGAGCCCTTCAAAATTACGAATGTAAAGAAACAACAAATCATGATCAAGGATTCAAGACTTGTGACTTACATGAACTTGGATTTTGCAAGTTATAAGAGATCAAATACCTAAAAGTGAAGCCTTCAAGTATCAAGAATCATCTTCAATCCAAAATCCAAAATTGTCATACCACTATGAATCAATGAACATCAAGAATGAATATATGAACCATTGAACAAGTAAAATCAAAGAATTTATAACAAACCAAAATCAGGTTTAGGAACTAAGAGCTTGGAAGTTGGAAGTTTGAATCTAAATTCTAAAACCTAGAAATTTACAACACATGACAACATACAATCTTAGAATCCAAATGTAAGCTACTAAACAAGATCAATATGGTGTTTCAAAGTTTATTTACTTTCAAGATGCCACCCATAGGACATGGATCTAAAACTTTACAACACATGGCAATCAAGATTCACTACAAGAAATCATGGTTTTTCAAAAGGTTCAACTTATCTAAAATGTCCACATTGAGCAAAAGGATGTTCATGTTTACTAAAAGCACGGGGCATGAAAGACACATAGTTCTTTTGATTGGTTTTTTTTATTGAAATGACCATTTTGACTAAATGTTAAGTTGTACATTTAATAAAAAAAAAGAAAATTTTGAAATGATCCATCAAAATGCCCATGGCTTAATCAAATTGGCCATATTAATTTGGTTAACCAACCTACTTGTTAAGTTTATTAAGCTACCTACTTATTTATTTACCTACCTATGTCCTACTTAGCTACCTACCTATTTACATGTTACCTATTTACCTACCTACCTATTTACCTACCATCTACTTACCTATGTCCTACCTACATACCTACTTACTTACCATCTACATACCTATATCCTACCTACTTACCTACCTATTTACTTATCTATTTACCTATCGTTTACTTACTTATGTCCTACCTACCTACCTATTTACCTACTTACCTATATTTTATTTATCTATCTACCTACTTAATATCTACCTACATACCTACCTATAATTTACATAAATAGGTATAAACATTTAAAACATAAGTAGGCATGTGTACCTACCTCTCTACCTAATTAGGTACCTACTAACCTATTTATGAAAACAATTGAAGCTCAAATGTTGTTATACACATTGACAAAATATTTCATGAAAGTTCAAAAGTACATGTTAAATCTATTTAACATTATATTGTTTCACAAAGTGGTGGGGTGGTTTGATGGCCAAGACATTGGTGTGGAACCAAGGAAATCGAGGTTCAATTCCCTTTACCAACATATATTATATGAAGTATGTATATTTGTATATATACTTTGTACATGTGTGTAAATGCATAATATATAAGTGGATTGTGCATAGATAGGTAGGAGGCCATGGTGGGTAGGTAGGTTATGGGTGGGTGGGTAAGTAAGTACTTACTATTTATTTGTTATTTACATTTTTTATATTTACAAATGGAGCTATTTTTTTAATTAATTTTTTTGGGTTGCCCAAATTTTTGTCTAATTTGATTAGTCCAAAGACCATTTTATGGTCAATAAAAAAAACCATCAGTCAAGTTGGACATGTTCAAATTGACTTGTCTATTATGACTAAATGGTCAAATTGACCAAATGTCAAAATGATTGGTTTTTTATTTAATTTTCAGTCAAATAAACTGTGATTTCTTGTAGTGATTTAGGATTCAACAATAAGCATTCAACACTAAATAATGAAAAATAAAAAATTAAGACTTAAAAACAACCAGTTTAGAATTAAAAAACTATAATAAGTTACAAAAATATGTGGCATATAAACCTTGAAAACCCTAATAAACCATGATTAATAATTTGTAACAGTATGTGGCATTACCTTCAAGAAAGGTTTTAGTTTCAAACACCCATGTGAAGTTCATGAACAAATAAATCACTAATGAAATCTTTAACAAAGATTTCACATTTTCATGAAATGCTTTAGGCTTAAACATACACGTGAAACTTAAGAACCAACATTTTGATGAATTTTGGAGGATATTTTGCAAGGCAGTTGATAAAATCTAACCAGACTTTGTAGAATTTCAAAATTAATCAAAAACTTCCAATTCACCATAAACAATTTGTGTAAAATACAAGAAAATTCCAAAGGATAAGAAAGGTTAGTCATTTGCACAATTATGATCTGTCAACATTAATGACAAGATGTCATTAGACACCATGCAAACAAATCCTTGGATAGATCCCAATATCCCCCCCTCCCCCATATTTATAGGTCTATATGAAACGTTCTTAATAGTTTAACTTGATTATTACACCAAGTTCTTGTGGTGCTCCAAAGGGAGGCATGTAGTTCCAAACTCATCATTGGATGTTATGTTGCATTTTTCCATGTAAACCTCCTACACTTGACAAACCAACTCCAATTATTTTCAATTCACAAGAATTCGACCTTTTGGTCATAAGATAGAACAAATGAAGGTCCAACTATGGCCACAAATGTTTTATGATAAACAAAAGTTCTCCACAAAGAACAAAAAAATGAATTACATATTTGCAATTTGCACACACTAATCCCATGTTCAAAAAGACACAAAAAAACCTTTATAATTTTACATGATTTTACATTTGAACTTCGAGAATATGTACATACCAAAGAGTGCATGCATACATGTACATACCAAAGAAACATTGCTAAATTAAACATTATTGCTACCCTAGAATTTGAAGGTTTCCTAATTCTTAATGCCTCATTAATCAACCATAAACTCTTAGAATCCATGAAGTGGCCATAATCAAGGATTCATGAAAATTAGATTTTATAGTCTACCAGCTACTGTTCTAGCTTCCAATACTTCAATTGTGCAAATCAAATAACATTATAATGTTGGTGACAAGTGGATGAACATACATGGTTTGTTGTTAGAAAACTAAAGTGCACCCTAAAAGGCTAGGTGGTGAAGACTCCTCAATGATGGTAGCATTATTAGCGAATTTGTTTTTTAGGGTTTAGTGAAAATGGCGAGACCTACATGTTAGGACTTTGGGGTTGTGGCAATGTTGCCGCATGGTGCTAGGAAGATTAAGCAATGGTGTCATTTTTAGGGCTTTAATTTCTAAATGGACATGTCATTATCAATGTTACCTTTCAGTTATTTTCACTCAAAAAAAAATTAGATGGTGGTCTTCCTAAAAAAGATTTAGGCCCACACTTTAGAGTAGGAATCAAAACCAAAAAATCTTGGGGCCAATAATGAGAAATTTGAACACTTCTTGTTTTGTTGTTTAGCCCCAAGTTATTAATAAAACATTATTTGTTTGGGGGCCAATGGGTTCATGTGAAAATTCATTCAGGTCAAAAAGTAGGCACCAAGGTTTCAACCCCTCATATGCTTTCATTTTTCTTTCTTGATATCATTTTTTTTCTCATCTTTGCCTCCTTTTTCAAGCTAAACCTTTAAAATCAAACCACCATGGATGAGCATAGACATAAAATTCTTGTAATTCTTGTGTTTTCCATGGCCATATCCAAAATAGAAAAATAGAAACCCCATTAGAAGAAAAACAATTATTTTTTACTAGTCTCTTCAACTAAATTTTAGTCAAAAACGACATTTATGACTAAAATCCCCTTAGTTGCCATGAACAAGTCATATGTGATATTAATCACAAACAACAAGGGGTATTGGATGAACGAAAAATCAACAAATACAAGTTCATCCTTTGACTCCATTGTATACGTATTGTCACATGCAATTAAAATGCAACTATTTTGGCCAGTATTAAGGGCAAATGATGTGTTGCCACATGTCCCAAAAATTAATTATTTAAATTAATTATTATTATTATTTTGAAATAATTTGGGATGTTAAATTCATATGCTTGGATTGTTTATATTACAACATGTGGCCCAATTTAAATATGCCATGTGGCATTTATATAAAAAAGTTGGTAAGTACCTGAATAGGTACATAAGTAAATGCATACAAACTTAGACTAAATACCTACCTACTTACCTACCTACTTAGGTTTTAAAATAGGTAGGTAGGTTGTACTTTCCTAATTTAAATACCTACTCATATAGGTATGTACTTAAGTATGTAGGTACATAAGTCAACCTAGGTGGGTAGGTCAAATCTGACACCTAATTAACTAAATAAATAAGTAGATTAGGGAGTCATGTAGTTTCAAATTGTGCATAATTTTTGTTTGTGTTTTTGGTTAAACCTTTTGAAATGGCTCATTCCATGTGCACATATTTTGTAATGTGAAATTGGATGACCACACCTTCTACTTATATAATGTTCAAATGAGGAATGGAGAACAAACAATATGAGATAAATTTTGAAGTTGCAACTTTTTCACAAACTAATTTGAAACTTCAAAAAATTCCTCCTACCCTTTTTTTTAGTTTTTAGATTTTTAAATAATTCAAATACATGGCTCATTAAATAATTAAATAATCATTTAATTAATAATGATTATATTTAACATATATTTAAAACTATACTATATAATTAATAACTTTTTAATCTTTAACTAACTAGCTATCTAGTTATTCACAACTTGGCAATACATAACTCATAGATAAATAAATATCTTAGGTATTTACAAATATTTCCTTACTTTCTAAAATGTGGTCAAATTATAGATAATATAATTAATGTGAAAATAATATAATTATTTGGCCTAAAATAAATTTTATAAATATGTATTTCTCAAAATTAAAATAATGAACTAATAATTGTTATTAGAAAATAAATTCCTACACAAATTATTTATTTTAAAAATAGCATCAAACTTATTACTGTAATTACTATATCATTATGTTTATTATTGTAAAAGTTGTTATTTGTCAAGTAAAAGTTTTTTCCATTGGTAATTAATAAGTATAAATCAAATAATTTGCTAAACATATATATATTTCTAAATTATTGTAATATTACTATAAAATATTTATCATAGACAAGTAATTACAGAAATTTTTATTTAAAAAATTATTGTATAATAATTCCTGAAATTATAATCATTACAATAATTAATTTAACTACATTATAAATTTTCCAAAATTTTAATTCAGATTTAAAGTTATAAATTACAGATTGTGAACTATTATGTTCAAGTAGAAAGTAATTATGAAATTACTATAATTAATTCTTATTTGAAATTATTACAATGATTTTAAAGTAATGTAACATTAATTACAGTAATTGAATTATTTTATTGTAAGAATATAAATTATATAATATAAAAACTTATTTTGTAACAATAACTATTTAGTGTAACTTATTATTAAGAAATATGATCATTTATTATTATTTATAAAACTGATATATTATGAACAAGTAATTACAGGAAATAAACATTTTAATTTTTTATATTGAAATCCATGTAGTTATGGTCATAACATTAATTACTTTATTTATAAATTAATTATTCAAGTATTTTAATTCTAACTTACAAATAAATTAAGTAATTACAATGATTTTATGTCACTATAGAATAATTATTATTATTATAAAATTTTATGTTTCTATATTTAAAATTTAGTATAAATAAGTAAATAATGAGTACTACACACAACTATTTTCTTGTATATATTTTTTAAATAGAATAATTACAGCAACTTTGTTCATTATTTTAAGATTATTATAAAATTTTGAAATAAAAATCTTAATTATAGGACATAACTTCTCAATTAGGATATGAAATTTAATTATTATTATCAAAACATAAGTGTTGTAAATACAATAGTTAGTTTTTATGATTGGGAACTATCAATTTAGTTAATGTGAAATTAATGTTGTAATATTATTTATTCATTTTACATAAGGAGTAATAAATAACAAGTAAAATAATTTTTATAATTATTTTAAATTTGCGATAAAATATTCTAAAATTTTATGACATAATAACAATTATATTTTGTAAGTACATAATTAAATATTCTAGTACACTGGAATGTAATTCTTACAATTATAAAAAAAAAATAAATTAAAACTATAGTGGCAATATTTTATTTTTAAAAATATAAAAAGTTAAAATTATGAACAATGAAGCTGAATTGTAAATTATGTGTATATTATAATTAATGTATAAATACAATAATTTGATTGGTATTAAACATATAAAATATTTAGTATAATAGTCTATTTTGGAATATATTTAATTTATTTGGAATTATAAGTAATTTAATGCAATGAAATTAGTATATTTACAATAATGATATCAATGACTTCAATTACAATAAAAATACTATGAATATTAAGTTTAAACATAAATCGAATAAATATTATAATTGATGTATATTAACGTATGTTGATTGCGACTATGCAGCACTTTGCTTGCGACTAATGAAACTTTAGATGGTTACTCTTGGTTGACAAATCCAATTCATATATACATATAAACCAATTTAATTGTAATTGACTTAGTTGATGTTAGCATAATGTTACAATAGTCACAAAGAGCAAAAATTTAGTTGCAAAAACCAAATAGTCGCAAATAGTTTTAAACGCATCAATCACATATTGGTCTTTTTCTTCTAGTGCCCCTCCACCATTCTCAAACAAGCAAAGAAGCTCAATGAAAACCAAAATGAAGAGAGATAAAATGAAGGAGAAGATATGGAGTTTGATTTAAGGTTTACTTTGATCGTACAGTGTGGATTTCATCAAAACAGTAATATTTTATTGCAAGAACCTGGGCCTCAAGAGTTACAAATTTATGTTTTATATAGTTTGGGCATCCAAAATGTGGGAGAAAATGATCCTATATTTAATACTAGTCCAAAATTTGACTAAAAACAAGTTAGGTGTAGGGTAGTATCACCCATCATTGATCAATAGATGGTGGATCAGGCCACCCGTCTTCCTTCCTTGAGGGGTTTTCTTCTACACACTTTCAAAATGTTGGCCACATTTGTCCCTCAAAAGAGCTTGGTCATGGGTGTGGGGTGTAAAAACTGAAACCAAAAGAGAACATCAAGGGCCTTGCCTTTATTTTGTGATGGGTTTTTTTCATGTTCACTTTCAGAAGTTTGGCATGTTAGTTAATAGAGTGCACACTAGTTGCACATTGGAGGACATATATTCACAAGTGGGGTATTTTTTTGACCCGCTTACTTTGTGGAGGCATATCTCACTTGGTTTCAAAACCAAATACAATTTTGTAAATGGCTATAGGAATGCTAGGTGAGGGTTACCTAGAGTGTATGGAGCTCCAAACATGAAATTGACAAGAGAACAACGGCCAGCTCTTCCAGTCATTAAGTGTTCACCTACCAGCCTGTGACCAAACACATAAGAAAATGTTTATCTTTTCTGGGAACTCATATGTTGATTGAGTGCTTAAAAAAGGTTTCCAAATTTCCTAACTTTCATAAAACTACTCTGTAATAGGATGGGTTCTAAGTTCCTCGCTTTTGTGGCCTGACATTAAACCCATAATCAATCCCTTGACATGTGATCAAGGAATTGGAAAGAAATGTTGTATTAGTAGTTGATTGGCAATATATTGTTGTAGGGTAAGTGGACATTGCAAGTTCTGAAGCTAAGTAAGCAAATAAAAATAATGCAAATACCATAATTTTCGCAAAGATGAATGTAAGAGTTCATACATACATTTTACTCTCAATGAGGTCAAAGGCAAATCATACTTAAAACAAAAATTATTAGAAAATAATGAAAATTAGATTTTAAGGTAAAAGGTTAAGTGATAAATTTATTTTAAATATTATTTTTCCTTTTCTCATATTATAAGAACTTAGTATATGGTCATTTTTCTGTGTGGTTTCTTAGTACAATACATCCAGCAAATCCAGATATGCACAACTTCTATTATTTTCAAAATTCATTTACGATGGGCTAGCCTAACTTATAAATCTGAACTATTGTATGACTTTTTGCAAATAACATTATTACACCTCTATAAAGGAGCATCAAAGTTCCACATAACACTTTTTATGTTAGATTTCATTGAAGATTACCAAAATACCACCTACTTTTTCAAAAGGGTTCAAATTGGTAAAGATGTTTCACGAAATTTCAATATAAATGATTGTAACCGCTTCTTACTACTTCATCATATGGTGGATAAGATGAAAATATGAACTCTAGAAATGTTACATATATGCTAATGTGTATGATTAAGGTATAATGATAGTGTATTGTATACAATCAACTATGTCTTTCATGGTGGGAAGATATGTCATGTCATATCCTAGGATGTCTCAGAAGATTGTGCACAAGGATTATAACATTGATGTCTTCTTCAATAGAATATCAAAACCAGCCTTTCCCACTACCAACCATTGGATGAACTATGGTATCACATGTGGGATATGTGTGATAAAGAGGCTCCCCCATCCCCAACCAAATGGACAATTGTGGAACACAAATTCGACCCATTGCGTTTAGGTGGCCATAAATTGGTATGAAATTTATGGATATAAGTTTTCAATTCTTACACAATTTCATTTGTAGCTGGCCTTCTTTAGAGATCGAATTCTAAAGTGACACAATCAACTATTGTGAGAATCTCAACAACCAATTGCCTACTAGCTCACAAATGAAGTATCAACATCAGCTGTCATCGGCCTTATTTTTCATAACCTTACTGCTTATTCGATGAAAATATCATAATTGCTCTCTTCATGGATGAAAACAACAATCATCATACATTCTTTCAGAGATTCACTTAATGACAATAATGATGTAAGATAGGTATGAAACGAAAGGCGCACAGTACTAAAAAGTGATTGACATGTTTTTCAACCGACTTAGTATGTCAGGTCATCTCAATCCTCACAAGAGTTTGCTATGACTGGTAATCAGCTCAAGCCCACCCATTACCAGAAATAGCGGTGACTATTTCTGTTAACCCATGGCCTCTTGCCAGTTACCTAGTCCAAAACTATCATAAAATCCCCACAGGCTTTGTCTAGTTAGGCCATAATACCAACAAGATGCTAATGGCTGTGTGGGCGAGGATCGACCAAATCGAATGGGACTTTGTAGAGCTCCCAAAACCATAAACTTGCAATCAAGCATGTGAACGTGTTGTTCATTGGGCTGCAACACTTACTGCCCACCAGGATGCACACTCCAATGGCTCAGCGTCCTGGTAATACCCTTGTTGTACCCGCAAGCATGGGCTGGGCTGAGCCCATTCCAGTACGTAACCCAGTAGGAATGCATTATTGCGGAACATCCAATCACAATCCTGACATCTGAGCCATTGGTTGACACGGATCTTATTGAGGCTCCATATTGTTATCTGCCAAATCATACCATTACAAAAAGGGTTATTTGCCCCATGTGATTCTGATTCATAATCTGCCTTGGAGAGTGGAAGACTAATCCTTGCCTTTTGTGTAAGGTAAAGCCCCAAGGTCAGGGGCATTCCCAAAATAATGTGGCCAACGATGAAGCTGTGGCCACAAGTCTGACCCCCTATTTTGCGAATGTCCTCCACCCTTGGGCTTTTTACCCGTTATGGAGCTTGAGGCAAAGGTTATGAACTCAAACAATAGAAGATCAAAATGCATAGGAGGGGGAAGCGTTCTTATGGCTACTCCTAGGAGTGGGAAGGATCTGACTCCTCCTACATGTAGACATAATAACCCTCCCTTTCTTAAGAAGTAGGTGTAGTAAGGTCCCTCCCACTCTTAAGGAATAGTTGTAAGAACCCTCCTCTTTTCTGAGAGGGATATTCATGGATATAAGTTGCCCTCCAAATATTCTAGAAATTTTCTTTAATATTTTAGGGTGAAATGGTGAGTTTTGTTCATAAGCGTTGGCAAAATGATATACCAGATACATATTTGCACATAATCCAATGAGAGGGAGCAGTCTCCGGTATATACTATCAGTCTCTTTACTAGTATATACATGCTTGCTGCATAGGGGGAGGAAAATCTGCTGCTTCCTCATCTTCAGCCACAAGATTGGTGCTTTTGAAAAACAATGCACCTGAGCAGGAAGCATTTATATGTATACTATCTACAGGGTACTAGGGCCCTTAATTGCTGAATATGTGAATGAGATGCATCTCAGGCCCAATTGCCAACACCTAACTTCGGGAGGTTGCTATAAGGAGAAGAACGAATCTCCATAATTTTAGGTATTAGAACAAATGTTTTGTTTTCAGTTTTTGCTTGAAGCATTGATTCAGCATTAATTAATGATACCTTTTCAGAAAATTGTGTCAACTGTTGAAAACTGGTGACAAACTACCCCAACACTAAGAACTACATCTTAGTCTGGCGAACTTTTTGAATTTTCTAACAAAAAATGAAAAACGTCCAATTTTTCTTTTAAAGTAGGGGGATCAGTGACAATTTATTCTTCTTCTTTTTAATTGCCACAAAATCACTGATTAAAGCAAGTCTACCGGCAGCTGTAAAATAGCTTATACACTTTAATTGAGATAAATCGATAGTGAAAATAATGCGATAATGAGTTTGTACCAGTGATTTCATTATAAGACAACCTCCAATCATGGTTTTGACACTAAATTGTTTTTTGTTAAATTCTCTGGCTGTAGTTTTGAGCTTCATATTTGTAAACCCTGCTATTCTAGTTTTGGCACACATTTTCAAATTCAAGAATCCCAGGGCATGTTTTGAAAACCAATTCAGGTTTTCATGTACACACTAGATACTCCCCAAGCTATATTGTATAGGTATGAAGTTTTACAACAAATCAAAACTAGAGATTGCATAGGTAGAGAGTTCTACAAATAATTAAAACAGATCAAATATCTAAAAAGTTCAGTGTCTTTACCTAAAGAACGTGAACCTGTGTTGAAGATTTGTTTTCAAGGTTCCAGTTTGGGTACCAGTTCTAGCCTAAGGCTATTTCCACAGTCTCAATCGTGTGCCAGTTCCACCAAAAGGATGCCAATATAGATCACAATAACCTAAACCCCTGGACTTCAAACTCGAGAACCTGCCAACACTGGATTGGACCTCAAAATCAATGGTTTGGATGTGATCAGCACTGATAGAGGCCCAAATAGGGGGGTGTCAATGGAAGTGATCTTATGGGTCATTACTTCATTCAAAGAGCTGCAGCAGTAAAAAGTAGCATTAGGCAATGTGGCCCTTGTCTACTCTTTGAGTTCCATACTTTGCCCTCTGGTATGATGCCACTTCGCTGTGAATGTATGGGAAATTTCATGATCAATTGATTAAATGAGCAAATGCATCCTGGGAAAAATTGTAAGACTTGAAGCCAAGTGGTTTTGATAGCACCTCAAATTTGCAGGCTGTTGAAATGCAAGGTGATGTAATGTCACCTACAACTCCGTGAATCTAAAAATCCAACGCTGTCCTGCACCTCTCCTGTTGGAACGAATGCCATACTCTGTGAAACGGTGGGAGTGACAGTTGACAGGACAATGATGGAAATCAGAATCCGATATTTCCCCAATTGCTTTTGTCTTAAGTCAAAGTATCCTGGGCCTCTGCGGGACTAAGGATATCCTGGTACTGTGAGGAAAATACCAAGCAAGTCAAATTCGCCATGTTTTTGGAAGGGTAGTAGCATGTACCAGATCGCAACAATTTTGGGGTAAGACACTGACTAACAGGGTACTCGGAGGAAAGCCTAGAGACCTCATGAATATCTTGGACAAGTTTTCAAAAGCAAACTTCAAATTGGATTTATTCATCCTTCTACAAACGCAATCTCCACATATTGAACCTCTCATGTGCAACAGGAGTTCATCAACATTATTAGCAATTTAATAGGTGTTGATAAGCTATACAAATTTCATTCAGGTAAGGTGTTTATACCTTAGTACCTCACAAAGTTCACATGTGGTACTAAGGTCTATCCAGTGTTGAGTGCGTAAATGGTTTCGTACTTAGACTTCATGTACCTCTAAATGTAGAACATGAAACATGTAAATGTAAAATCATGTAAATTTATTTTATGCCGTGTAAAACAGTGGAAGTGTAAAACAAATACATTTATATGAATTTATGCAACTGTGTGAAGCAATGTAAAAATGTGGTTTCTATTTGGAGAGGGAGGGGATTTCATAATTTTTTTGTAATAGGCCAACCAAATGGTCCATTGCAAAGAAAAAAACCCATCAAAAACATTTGTGGTTTAGGATGCACCACAATTAATTTAATTGATTAATATGAATCACAATAAGTACAATAAGTACCTAGGCTCTTGTAAAAGCTACAATGAATAGTACTCAATAATAAAAGCTATTATTGAATATTACTCATAAAAGTAACAATAATAACAATAAAAGTTGTACTCAAGCAATGAAGTGGAGCCAAATGTGCATTCAAGATTTTTTTTGAAAAAACGGCACCATAGGTAGTCCCATATTGGTAGAAAATGTTTAGGGAGTATCAAAGCATCATGATTTTTTTGAAGTGCCAATCAAAGTGACCCATTGCAAAAAATAAAATTAAGCTTTGCGATGCCCTCACAACCAACTAATATGGATTTGCAAGAAGATATGGTCACTAAAGGTATATAGTAAATATATTTAACACACCTCAAAATATTTACATGGGGTCGTGTGAATGTATTTGACAAATACTTACATTAAATTCATGTAAGTGTAAAAACAAATTTATACATGACAACAATATAAGTGTAGGTGTAAAAAGTTTAGACCATATACAACTATTGACACTTACATGCACAACATTAGTTCTATCCCTTTTACAAGTAATTTTTTTTAAAAAATTGAACAAAGAGGTTCAAGGATTGTTGTGAAAAAAGAACTTTATAAAAATTATAATTTTTAAGGATTCCATTACAATAATAATGAATTCAAAATATGAATCAATATTTCCATCAATATCAATGGTGAGGATCACCAACAAAATGCACTACCTCTCCTAATTAGGACTTGGAATTAACATCAACAAAAAAAATTTGAAGATCTAAATTGAAAACATTTAAAGCAAAGATTAGTCTCATTGAAAAAGAAAGATTGGTTTCACCCCTTATTGTCCTTTTAACTTATTCATGATTGAATTTTCTATTACAACAAAACAATGGTTTTTAAACTACTTATATTGGGTAAAAGCATGGGCAAAGGAGTCACTCAAGTGAATGGACATTCCTTAAAACTGCATTTTTGTATGTTCGAAAGATCAAAAGTGAAGCATAGTAATTTGGATTCATTTTTCTTTTGGAAATATTTTTCATTAATTGCAAAGTTTACATGCTTTAAGCTTAACAGAAATCAAAATGTTTTTACATGTTTAAAGCATTTAAACTTGAAGAATGGACAATCTTTGTTTTTTTTCAAACATTTTTTTTTACCAAATGTGCACCATTCCTTCTAAAAATTGAAGAGGATTTTAACATTGATTAGTAGAAAGGCAAAATGATTTGAATTGATGAATATTTTTTATAACCCATTTGAGCACATTTACCTTTAAAGTGATTTTGACCCTGAAAATTATGGATTTTAAAAATGTGTCTTCAATAAAAGTTGTTCATATTTATGTAATAGAGGGCATGAATGCATAATATACATGATATGAAATCAATTTGTAGTCAAAATGTATTGATATGTAAAATGTAGTGTTAAATGGGGCATCCAAAATACTAAATTATAAATTATGAACCAACACAAAAACAACATGTGTCGTGTGTAATCCTTGGAAAAGACATTTACCTTGGCGACCCTCCTCCTTTAACAATGTTTTCACTCTATTGCAATTAAATTAATTATAAAATGTAGGTTATTAATAAAAAATGATTTGATTATGTTCATTTTGACTAATATTAAAACTAGGGATGTTTGTTATGATTAATAAAAATTGTCAATTAATCAAATTGAACAAAGTGTTGTACATGTAGTGGATGTGATGTCGAAGTGAATTTCACATGTGAAAATCAATGAATTTTATGTAATACAAATTCACATAAACATAAGTATGCTTACATGATTTTTCAATGATGTTTTTAAAAAATTTATGTGAAAATTATTTTTTTGTGAAAATAATTTAATTGTGAAACCAAAAAATAATTCTACTACAAATCTCACATGTAATTAAAAACATAAGTTCTAAGTTTCATAGCCCAAATGAAAATTAAAACAATAAATTTGAAATGACTTTTAATCTCTACATTACATTTTGAAATTTAAAATGTAATTAGTACATGTCCTTAATACATTGATTAAATTTTTAAATGTAATTTCATGTACTAACATAATTTCATTTCATTAATGTAAGTGAATAAAGTTAATTATTTTCACTATTGATTTTTTGTAGTTGAAAATTCAAATTAAAAATGATTTTTCTTGTTAATCATTATAATAAACAAAAAAAACATTAAAAACATGTGATAGAATTACATTTATCTTAATGCAAAATTCTGAATTATACACAAGTTGAATTCCTTGTAATGACATATTGAAATTGTGAGTAACATGATTAAATTCAATAGGGATGCATGATTTTAAAAAAGAGAAAATGATGGGATATAGTTTTAGAAATGGTTTTGTGAATAGAAAAATAAACCGTTTTAAAAAAAATCATATCAATCTAATTAAGTCAAAATTAGATTTCAAGTATGACCTAGTGGTAGTTCAATAATTTTGTTGAAAAAACTTAATAATATGTTTATTATATTTTATTATTTTATTATTTCTTTAATTTAACCATTTTTATCATTATTAATATGACAAAGATTACTATTCACATATTTGTTGCAAAAGATGAGTGACACGTAACCTAGCACTTTAATCAAGTTAGTAACTCCAAAACTTAATCAAAATTTCTATTTAAAATAGCTTCATTGATTTAACCATAACCAGAATTGTTTGTTGTTTGACGATTTAATATTTGGTAAAAAAATGAAAAAAACTTGTTTTGCTGTATAATTTGATGGAATCTTGTCATGGATTCATGCATGGAACTTTGACTTACAAAGAAACCATTCCAATATCATGATGCTCCATAATGGAAAATGACCATGCACAAAGAATATGAACTTCATTGCTCAATAATAAGGCCTAGAATTAATGCCACTATTTTTTTCTTAACACATCATGTACATTTCACCCCATTTATGTGTGGTAAAAGACTTTTGAACTTCTAAAATTTTGGGTCAGTTTTGGAAAATTCTTTGAATTTTTAAGTTTTAAAATTCCACATATTTTAGGGTATGGGTGCTTTTTAAATGTGATTAATAATTTTTTATCTTCTTAATTTTTTTCCCATCAAATGTGTTTTATTATATGAATCCTTTTAATTATCCTTTGTAAAATTAACTCATGTCTGACACCATAAGTGTTCACTTTCAAAGGTCCTAAATTAAAATTAAAACTAAAATTTTCATCAAATAGATTTTTGGTTTGAATTCCTTAGAATTTGCCATGATTGCCATGGCTTCAAATATAAAAACATAAACATTTATCCAATTTTAACTATTTTTCTTTGTGGTTTAATGTTTTTATTGGTTCGTTGGATTGTGACTTCACCCATGTGCATTACTTTCTTTCAAAACTTAACAAAAGACATGTGTACATGACACGACTTTAAGGCCACGTGGGGTGAAATCATGGTCAAAGGAGCTTGGGGCACCAAGGTAAAAGTCTTTTTCCAAGGATTGCACATGACACGTGCCATTTTTTGCATTAGTTTATAACTTAGAATTTTGTATTTCAAATACCCCATTTAACACTACATTTTAAATATAATTACATTTTGATTACAAATTGATTTTATATCATGTATATTATGCATTCATGCCTTCTATCACATATATATGAACAACTTTTGTTAAATCACATTTTCAAAATTCATAAATTTCAGGGTCAAAAGCACTTTTGACCAAATGTGCTCAAATGGGTTATAAAAACAATTTTCATCACTTCAAGTCCTTTTGCCCTTCTAATCATCAATGTTAAAATCCTTTCCAATCTTCAAAAGAAATGGTGCAAATTTGGTTTAAAAAACAACATTTGAAAAAAACAAGAATTATCAAAGCTTTAGGTTTGAGTGCTTTGAACATGCAAAAACATTTTTGATTTATGTCAAGTTTTGAGCATGTAAAATTTTCAATTAATGGAAAGTATTCCAAAAACAATTATGACAATTCAAACTATTATGTTTCCCTTGTGATGTTTCAAACATACAAAAATGCAATTTTAAGGATTGTTCATTCACTTGGGTGGCTCCTTTGATTATGATTTTACCTTGTGCAATTAATATACCAAAGATCTTATGGAAACTATGTTTTGAATACTTGTGGATTATGAACATTTGTGTACAATCAAAAACAAGAAATCAACAACATTATTGACCAATTCAACATGATTTTTTAACTAGTTCGAAGATCAATAGTGATATCGATCCTTTAAATCATTCAATCTTCACCAATCAAAGCTAGTATGTTAAAGGATTAATGGATGAATAAGTTAATTGGTTTAATATGAAAAATGATTGAAATATGTTCAACAAATGTAAATGTGAAAAAATGTGTAACCGATTATGTACGATAAAGCTTGTATGCAAGAACTCAATAAAATTCATTATCTTTAACATTCTCAAGGTCTTGTGGGTGTTTGCATGGTAGGATCTAGACAAAAAGGAGTGACAATTTGACAATTTTCATTAAAACACATTTTTAACATGGTTTTTTAAAGATTTGGAGAAGATTTTGTGATAGAAATGTGCAATTAAAGGTGGATGACATCATAAACTCCTTTTTTTTATGATATTAATACTCATTCAAAAATTTATTTGTACTTTGCAATACATTTTTAACCTATAGTCATCAAACACAAGATTTGAATTCTAACAAAAGGGATAAACAATAGTTTTAATAGGAAATTATCATGGAATTTTGCACATACAAATATACAAGTATAAATAACAATCTTATGTGGTCATTGGGTGTATGAACACACTAATTAAAGCCACATGACATGTAACCAGTGTTTAGTTTTTCATGTTTTGTGTCAAAAATTATGTTAATGTTGCAAATCTTTAAGTTGTTTACATTATAATGTTTTTAAATATATTATGAAAACATAATATGGTATGATTTGGAATGAATTTAATGTTGATACAATATTCAAAAGCATTCATTAAATTTGATCTATTCAATTTTCAAACCAAAGATTCGTAAATTATTTTGAAAATATTCCAAAATGAACATTCACCTAAATGGACATGCATGGTTCCTATTTGCATGGAGGCACCATGTTCCCATAATTTCATGATTTATTTAATTATCCATCAATATTTAGGTTTCTAATTTATCCATTTTATGAATATATAGATCTGAATTTGTTAAAGGTCATATCTAAAATTGATTGCAATTGGGCACCATGTAAATTGAAATAAACAATGTAGATAAGTTGGGATTTTGGAAATCCAATCACGATAACACATTTTGGGTTTTATGATTGGCCTTTACAATAACATATTAGTCTAAAAGGGATATGCAACTAATGATTAGTGAGTTGTTAAACCCATGTTGTTTCACCCATTTAGTCATAAGGGATGTTCAATTGCAAAGCCTAGTCATTTTAAAGACTAAGATTTTTTAATTTTCTTATAATAATGAAATTCCATGTCATCATTAACTTTTGTATGATGTGTAAAGTGCATGCCATCTCAATTTAGTCATTTTATTCAATTAAATGTTACAAAAAATGCCTTGATGGATAGATGACATGTGTCAAAAATCTATAAACACATTATGAGTCATTGCACATGAGCAAAAGTCAACCTAGTTCAGCCCATATAACTAACATAGCCAAAAGTCAACCTAGCATAACCTAGTTGAGCTAAGCAACTTAGCCTAACTTGTTTAGCCAAAAATCAACCTTCTTTAACTTAGGTAGGTTAGCTCCTATGCCAAGCAACCTAGGTTACCTAACCTAGGCTAAATGGCCTAAATTAAAAACAAACATTGGACTCCTAGCCCAAGAAACCTAAACTAAGATACCTAACCTAAGCCAAGTGGCCTAAATATCATAGGTTGCAAGAGTGAAAACTTAAACCCCTCACCTTCACTTTGGAGTTCAAGTTTTCATCCATTACACTACCACATTTTTTTATACTAATTATATTTAACACAAAGTTATGAAGCTCAAAATTTCTAGCTTTGAATTACCCTTGGCCACCCTAGGTTGACCTTTAGGTTTAGGATGGGTTGGTAGGTAATAATTAGGTTGACTTAAAGTGAACTAATTTGTCAACCTATGCTAATTACAAACCTAGCATAGGTTAACCTAGGCATTCTTAGGCTAGAAAAAAACCTAGGATAATTATGTCACATTTAGTTGGGTGCAAATTTTTTAAGGTGTACCAAAATCTTATCACAATGTCTCTATTTTATGTCTTTTTTACCTAATCCTTTACAATGTAAAGACACATTTATGGATGATTATGGTGGGATCTAGATTTACAATGGTCTAAAATATAGTCCTTTTGAAAATTTTGACAACTTTTGACTCATTATTTTTTATGAGGATCAAAATATAGGGTTAAAAACAATTACAGTAAGGACTAGGCCCTTTTCATCTTGTGTGGTACACCTTAAAAGGATTTTCACCTAGTTGCATATGGTCGCATCATAGTCACATGTAGTTACACAAACTTGAGGTGGTTACAAATTTGATAAAATATTTTGTAATGAGACTACCTAGGTTGTTTTGGCAAAAAACCAAAAGTTAAGAACCTAGGCAAACCTACCTAGGTTAACATAATAATAGCTAGGGTAACCTATTCTAGGTATATCTAAACATACTAAATGTAATACTTTTTTTTTCTTTAATTAAGTAACTTACAACGTAGTTTATATTATGAAATAAGTCTTTACTAACTAGCCTACATACATACATTAACTTAATAGGTATGTTCATTTAAGCTAGTGCGTTAAGTAATTAAAAAATCAAGGAGTTTTGTGTCACCTTTTTCAAAACGACTATTAATATTGTAGTCATCATTATAAGTTAACAATAGATTGTTTAGTACACATACACATGCATGTGAATTCATGACTTCAAAAACCTTATGGTGTCACAAAAAATCATGGATTGCCATGAAAATTTGTGATACCTTGTTACCAAATGACTTGACATGTCATCATCACATGGAAGATAGAATGAGTATTAATCGCAAAGGAAAACAATATTTTCAACTAGTTAATAAATGAGATTAATTCATCAAGTCAATGACATGAGTCATGATGTTAACAAATAGGACCACATCATCTTGTTAGCATATAACATGCCATGTCATCATCATGGGAGATTTAGGCATTATTAGTCACAAAGGTGGATTGTTCTTGTAACTAATTAACTATATCACAAAACCATGACATCAAATGACATCTTAACGGCCTTTGCAACTACATAGTGATTTTTATGACTAAGTAGTTATAATTGTAGTTGAAAAGGACAATAGTTGCTTCTTTGATCAATTTTAAAACCCATAATATGTCATTGACATAAACTTTAAATTCACACAATGGTGTCCATTAATTTGGGGTAATAACAAAACCTATAAAAATAATTGGCATATAAATTTAATGAGCACACCTTATGAACTATTGCAACATGGCATGCCATGTCAACATCACTAGATCATAAGTCATCATTATTCACCAATAGTTACAAAATCAATAGAATTTTGTTATTACCTAATTTTGGACAATTAAAAAAATATTTAAAATTCTGAAATTTGTGCAAAAACCATCAAGTCATGATATCGACTATAGTGGCAAAATCATAATGCCAATTGGCACCACAATGTCCTTTGCAACTAGGTAGTCATTAATGTGATTATGTAGTTACAATTGTAATAAAAAAAGACACTAGTTGTTTTGTTAACCAGTTATAAAACCCAAGATGTGTTATAATGAATCTTGGTAGCTATTTTATAATATATTGTATTTAAGTAAAAACACATTAGAATGTACCACTTATGCAAATAAAGAGTCCATTGAAATCCATATTCATAGTGTATTTTGAACCTAATGAACGTTGTAAAACTTGATCTTTCACTAAAAACAATGAAATGATGTTGAGGTTAACGTTTTTTGCACTACAAGCATTAAAAAATCATAGCTTTTCAAAAGGTTCAACTTGACTAAAGTGTTTGCATTGACAAGAAGGGATATTCTCTTTGATTAAAAACATGGGGCATGAAAGATGTTTTTTTTTATTGGTTATTTTGATTAAGATGACATTTTGTACCAAGTGTCATGCCATACATCTAGTCAAAAGGGATAAATAAATAAAAGGTTCATCAATATGATGATGGATTAATCAAATATGCCATATTGAAGGTTATAGCTTAGTCCAATTAGTCATATTCATTTGACACTTAATAAAATTGACCATAATGATTTGGCTAGCTTACCTACTTGTTTGGGCTTGGTTGTGTACCTAAAGCATAACATAACTAATAAACTAGGTTAAACTTATATTACCTAACTAGCATAACATAATTAGGAAATTAAATTAACTAAGTAGCTTAGGTCTCAAGGTCAATCGACTTGGTTTAGGCCTAGTAGGCCTAGAAAAATAACTAGGCTAATAGGCTAAACTAGGCAAGCAAGATAAAAACTTAAGCCCAACAAACTTAAGCTACCTAAGCCTAGCTATGGGCTAGGTAGGCTAAATATATCTACACTAACAACCTACCTACTAGTTATTTATCTACCTACCTACCTATATGTATGTACTTATTTACCTAAACAACATTTTTACCTGCCTTGTTTTGTTCAAACACACAATGAATGGAGTTTGAATTGGAAAAATAATAACTTAAAATGTTTTAATTTGTCAATGATTTACATTTTTCAAAAATAAAATAAAAATCCATTTGAATATATATTATTGAATAAATCTTTGAATAAACTTTAGTTCATTATGTTTTTATTTGCTTCATTTGAACAAGATTTGAAATAAAAAAATGTGTGTCAACTTTGGGATTTCCTAACATTTTCATAGTTCAAAACATAAAACAAACACTCAAAATATTTTATTAACAAAAGGTATGTAGGGTTTGGGTACCCCCTATCATATACCCTTGATTAGGTTTAAAAAAAGTAAAGAAAAAGTAAATAATTGATCTTATCTAATAAAAAATGGGATTTTTTTTCCACACTTTTTGAATTTATTTAAACAACTTGAATCATAGGACTAAATCTAGTGGGACAATGCACACATTTGATGTAAAATTACAATAACAAAATTGCATAAAAATATTTTTATTTTTCATTTGGAAACACACTAGAACCCTTTGACTAGGTAAAAAGCTCTAGATTAATCAAACGTTATTTAATGTCAATTCAAAAATTTCACAATTAAAAATAATGATTCTATTTATTAACAAAAAACTTATTATTGAAGTAAAAAGAACATCTTATTTTTAAACCTACAAACATTTGATCTTAAAACCTCAAAATCCAACTTTTATTTTCGCACAAACACATACATGTGATTTTCAAAGGTTTCATATAAATGTATTCCTTAGATTTTATTTTTCTTCTTAAGAAGTTTTGGAAGAAATAAAATGATGCTACATGAAAATGTGTATCCTTCAAATTAAGACCATTTCTAAACATTTTTCCTTGCAAAAAAATCAATATATCTATTGAGAAAAATCAAAAAAGAAATATTGGAAAAACCCATTGTCTTTTTGTAAAAATGAAGCATGAAAAGGATGCTAATTGTTGAAAGTATTTTTATTTTTGAGAGATTTTTTCTTGTTGTCATGAATAAAAACCCTTCACATTGGCAGGCTTGCATTCCCAAGTTGCCAATTCCAGTATTTTGCATTAAAATTATCCCAATTCCATGGATGAATATCCAAGAAACTTCATTTGTGAATTTTCAATGGATGAATGGATTAAATTTTTTGATGAATATGGAAAAGAATACCTAGATACAAAATAAACTTTGATGGAATGATATTCATCCATGTAATTATGGTTGCTAGAGGACCCCTTTGCTAGGGACATTTTTGGTTGTTGGATGGCCTTTGCTAATGATCCTTATGTCTCTTTACATTACATATTCCAATAATGTGAATGCAATAATGGTCACATTTGGATCATTGTTATCCCTATGGCCAACCACTTTTCCAAGGCCTCATGCATTTTGCAAAAAAGGTATAACACTTTTTTTTTTGTAAATTATTTGGAATTTAGGTTAACAAAAAATTTCAAAAAATAGTTTTTCTAGCAAAAAAAAATTTCTTTTGAATAATCACAAAAGTTGAATTTCAAATGTGATTATTTAAGGACTATCTCCCATGAAATTTATTTATTTATCCAATATCCTTATGTAGCTCATCATTAATGATCGACCCAAAAAATATTTAGCATGAATTGGCAATGCATTAGCAAAAAAGAAATTGAAATTTTATAACATCAAACACAAAAAAATACATTTAATATTTTGGTTCTTGTCACTAAAAAGAAACCGATTGTAGGTCATATGTAAGCTTTGTTCTAACAAAACAATCATAACAACAACAATTTATACTATCAAGATAATATTGGCAAGGATAATGATGAATCTTGAATGATGAAGAAAAGAAAAAATAAAATTACCTCAAGTAATATAATATGCATAAACTTGTTTGAAGCATTATTATGATATTGAGTTTAAAGTGCTAATTAATTTTAACAAAAATGAAGATGATGAATAATTATTTAAGACCCAAACTTCATTATTGCAACAACATTTCAACTATGAAAGTATATCAACCTAGATTGGCAATCTATGAATTAAAATACAAATGCCACTCAAGCCACTTAGTTTAGATGGCTATGAAAATCAATGGAAAAAGTTTTATGATGTCAATGCCCATGTCATCATTGTGAAAGTTTGTAAGATTGCACTGGTGATGATGAATGTCGATGATGAAACTAATGAAAATGAATATGATAATGACTTTTGAGGAGGTAGATGATGTAGACAATGAAAACTACAAGGAGAACAATGAGGAGGACCATGAGGACAAGGATAATGATGACGAGGCCAAGTTGGTGGTGTTAACACATAGGAATTAAAAACATTATAATTATGATGATGGTAATTTCATCATGTTGATTAGTTTTAATGAAAATGAAAATGATGAAGAATTACATGAAAGCCAAACCCCATGGTTGTCACAACACTTCAATCTAAGAAAATCTTTAAAAAATTGGTTGGTGCAAACTAATTTATGAATTATAATACAAGTGCCACTCAAGCCCAACTTAGCAAGTTATGAAGCTTAATTGAAAAAGTTTTTTTGTTGCCAATGTCATAAATGTTTTTAAAAAGATATAATAAGAACTACAATAGTAGAATGTTTATTGAAGAGGTGGTGATGAACATGACCAATGAGTGCCACATGAATCTATTAACCATTTTTTTGTTTTAAGAACACATTTGGAGCCAATGAGAATTCAGATTTAGGTTTCGTCCAACCAAACGTTCATTAAAAATTTTGTTTCAAAGAATGTTTGAGTACTTTCAAATTGGCTTTTCATTGTGTGTTACTTTTTTTAATTTTATTTTTTATTTTGGTTTGTTTTTATGATTCATATTTCAAGTTGTTATTCTTTGGGACAACACTTTGGATGTCATAATGTTAGCTATGTTATTGACCCATAAGAATTGATGCAAATTGCAAAAAATCATATTGTAAATTTGCAAATAGATAAGCCTTAAATATAAATTTTGTGTTAAGATTTTTATTCCTAACAATATAAAAGGATAATAATAGAAAAGAAGGGGCACCTTGAATATGAATTTTGCATTTCACTTTGGGAGGAGCGAATGTGTGTGTGTGTGTGTGTGTGTGTGTTGGGGG
>Ga0209208_10002008_pt1 | contig 29032 bp, 19 predicted proteins | sample S1TSphfallax_3_FD_187694 | JGI IMG/M metagenome (GOLD analysis project Ga0209208, IMG submission 187694) | Host-associated microbial communities from peat moss isolated from Minnesota, USA - S1T2_Fd - Sphagnum fallax MG (SPAdes) (version 2) | ecosystem: Host-associated > Plants > Peat moss >...
TCTTGTACACTGTCAGAGAATTGTGCACACTTGCTACAGGTGCTTGCTCTTGTGGATACCGATTGCTCAAGTGTATTGGACTGAATGACAACACTCAACAACTCTGGTCTGAAGTAGGTCAACTCCCCAGAGGCAAGCTTGAATCTACTTTGTGTTGTAATGTCAGCTTCCTTATCACCAGAGAAGCCATCATTGCATGAATCTTCTTCTTCTGACAATGGAGAAATTGAACTAGAAAAGCCACCATGGCATGGATCTTCTGACAATGGGGAGATGGAACCAGAGAAGCCATCATTGCATTGATCTTCTGACAATGGAGAGATTGATCCATCTGAAGAGACTGATGCTGCTGCTGCATCAGACTCCTCTGCTGCTGCCACCCTGATTCCCTCTACCAATTGCTACTTGGTGGACTTGTCTCTTTTGTTTGCCACTGTTGCTTTGTATCCTTTATACGTGAAGAAGGCAAACTTGACCTTCACTTACACAAATCTCTTCTCAAATCTTTCACAAATCTTTCTCTGTGAAAAACTGTAGATGGATTGTGGATAATGGCCAAAACCAGACTAGAGAGATCTATGTCACAGAGAAATTGCACAAGGTAAAATGTAGATGATGCAACTGAAAGCTTGTTTGTGTTTTCTTCCTTGCTGGCTCTTCTGTCAAGATCTATATGCCGTGTGCAGACAGATTCTAGTTTCTCCACGAATCTATCATCAAGAAGAGCAGCTTCTTGGGAGGAAGGATTAGAACTAGCAGTAGTAGTACTTCTTCACTGAGCCATGAAATGCTTTCCAGATTTTTCTTCTTGCCCCAATGTGTGTGTGATTATGCAGAGAGCAAGAGATCCCTAATTTTTGTACCTATAATGTAAGCCTAACATGCCCGTGAATGTTTACCGAATGTTCACCGGTTGATTTATAAAATTCTTTAAAATTCTTGCTTCTTTGGGCTTCCATAACATTCCCGCACCAAGAATGTCATAACTATGATTCAAAGTAGTCGTGTAGAAGGAAAGTTAGAAAGTTTCCTAGTTGAAGGGAAAGTATGTTGTTTGACTTCCAACCCTAATTCAAGCTATTTGGTTGCAAGGAAGTCACAAAACATATGTCAACAAGAAACTCATGCTTTTGGTGGCCCTTGCCAAACTTCAAAAATTGGTAAATTGGGTTAAAGTTGTCTTCTGCAACTTACATTCCAGGTTGCGACATGTGTCCATAATAGTCAAACCAAAAAAAAAGACCCTAGGAAGGAGACGAAATTCAGTGTAACCTAAGTTGTTGATATCATTTGTCAAAATTGGTTTTCGGTCGACCCCACTTTCTAGCTATTAGAATTTGAAAACAAAGAAGAGGATAATTTTTCAATAGAGCTTGATACTAGTGTGAAGAAGAAAGGGCTAGAAATGTTTTCTCAAGTCAAGCCTATTGACCTCAATAGTCCTCCCCAAACCCAACTAGAAGTTGGTCAGTCAAGCCAACAACCATTTTTTGGTTCTACATTAAAAAAAGGACATATTGCCAGCAATGGGCAGTTTATATGTGGGACACCTACGATAATGACCTCTAGCCCCCTCACTAGGGAAGAGAAAGCATGTTGAGTAATCCTTGTTTTGAGAGCCTAGTTCGAAGAAGTAAGATTGGACCAAGAGTTCAAGTTGGGACGCACCATCGAAAACTTCACCTTTGAGGCTTGCCTTCATGTTTTTCAATACCATACCTTCACACACCCAATCTTTGTCCCATAGGCTGGATGATAGATTTTACGGTGAGGATATTTCCATTGATCATGTACCAAAAATGGACACTCCCCCGAACTTAAATTCCAGTGGGACCTAGGCAACGTTCCCTCCCTGAAATGCAGAGGCATCATTTTCGGTATGCCTCTTTCACACCCTTGGTTTGGTTGGGACAAGACCTCCATTGGAAAGAAAATCCCTTCCTTGGTAGTCCTTTTTGTAAGGTTTGGAAAACCACATGCACATGTTTGGTACCTATGTGTAAATGATAAACATGTTAACACATGCTTTTGAGGTAATTAGTATTGAAAAGGAGGTTGTGTTCAAAGATGCTCTCAATGTAAAGGTTGAGGTTTTACATTTGAAGAATGAGTTACCTTAAACACAAATGTAAGCTTAGCAAGATGCCTTGACAATCCAAGCATTGGAGTCTACTAAGTCCAACTTTGTGGGTATGCAAATTCAATTAGACAAGACTCTTGCTAAAAATGAGGAGTATCATACTCAACTCCTTACCTTCCAAAATAGGTTGCCCATTATTTAGGTTGATTTAAATTATTTACAAATCAAAAGGCAAGAGTTGGAGGTTGTGTATTGAAAACTGGAGATGAACCAAAAATCGTTGGAGCTTGTTGTTGCCATGGATGCGCACAAGCTCAAAATTACAACATAATGAGCTAATCATTTTGAGAAGGAAAATGCTGACTTAGATGCAAAGTTATGCTCCTAAACTAATGATTTGAGGGAGTCTACCAAAACCATTGAATGCTTGCAACTAAGTATCAAAGAGTTGTTGTGCCATGTTCCCATCACTCAAGAACAATTGGAGCATTTGCAGTAACAAATTCGATTGCTTACCTAGAAGGCCAAAAAAACAGATTACATCTTCCACCAGATGGTCGAGTTGAAAGGGATTAGAATCAGAAATGCATTCATAAAAGTAGAGCTTTTCATTTATTAGCATAAAGTTAGGAAGAATTGGGCTGAACAGTGGGAGTTCTACAAGGCACATATTATTGAAATTCTGAATGGAACTTTTTCCAATTACCAAAAAAACAAGGACTTGTACAAACTTTGGTCAGCCACATATGCCAAAAAATTTCCCCAACTTTGTCTTACCTTTGTTTGTTGCCCCATCTCCAGTCTGGATGTCATCAAGAACAAAATTTGGGATAGTCAATATGTGAGGAGTAGAAGAAAGAACTAGAACTATGATGGAGGTGGATTCCATTGTTGTGGAAGTAACAATAGAAAATACTTAGGTTGCACATGACAGTATTGAGGCTGCCACTGAAATTGTGCATCCCTCAACCTTGTTTACCATTGTAGCAACGGAGCAAGTTACCAAAAACCTTCAGCAAGGGGATGAAATCAAAATTGCTCCTATGGTAGAGTAAATAGTTTTTGGTAGAAGTATAGAATAAGACTACTTGATCTTGAGGATGTGACCCAAAATAGAAGGGATGGTAATGTTAAGGCTAAAATTTTTTTAAGGTTAGTTTTGAGGTGTTGTAGTTTTGGAATCAAAAATTAAACTTTACCGATTTTACGTTACCAACAATTTTATGTTACTATTGATTTTATGTTACCATCAATTTTACAATAGAACTAAAATATGTACATGAGTATTTTTGAGAAGTTGTTTATTAATGGAACCGAAAAATTAGTTGTCACCTTTTATAGTTCTAGATTTTAGATGTTGGATAAGCTTGGGTAGCTTGGAGTTTAGGAGGATCTTTAGGGATTTTCATTTTGTTTAGGACCCCATCATTTTCTTACGGGTTTGAAGTCTTCTCTTGAGGAAGCTTGAAGGGTCTTTTCCTAATCTTTGTTTTGATGCAATTATAATGTAATTTTTTGCATTTTGAAGTTCTTCAAATGAAGTGAGTTTTGTTTTTGCTCAAGTTTTTGTTTTGCAAAGTGTGGTGAAGTTGTATTTCCTACTTGTTGTTTTGATTGTTAACTTTGGAGATGTTATAAAGTTGTTTATTGTTATTTACTTGATTTTTAAAAGCAAAAGTGGTAGGCTATTTGCCTAATTGTTTTCCCCATGCTTTAAAGTGACTATCTATCAATAAACACTAGTAGATTTGAAGTGTTCAAGTTTATACTGATTCTCACTTAAGTGCCCAAAAACACCCAGGAATCCACTAGATGTGCCTAATAAGTCAATATGACCTAAACAAATTATCATCAAGTAACTTTGTTAGATCTTGATATCTTGAAACAAAATTTAAAGGCACCTCATTCACAAACAATGAGTTAGGTGATGATGGATGAACTAATCCATGATGAACTAAAGTTAAGTTGTAAAATAGATTGAAACTTAAGCTAAATGGAATTTTTTACAATTAAAAAAAAATGTATGTTTCAAAGTTGAATATCAAATTTGAAAAAAATTCAAGAAATAATAAATGCATTGGAAACATACAAAATGTCTTCAAATAAGATGATAAGTTGAAAATTTATTAACTTTTACAACCATTTTACAACATACATTGAGGGTATTGTTTGAAAGAAACACAAAAAGGCATGTGGTAATACAATGACCTTGACCACATAGTTTTATGTGTTTTACGTGGTGTAGTTAATTTCTACACAAAATACATCAGTAGAATCTTCTAATCTTGAAATTGGGATGCCCTTAGAAGCTAATTGAGGTGAAAGAGATGAAAATTATTTCTTGCAAAATATTGTTGTAGTATAATCTAGAAGAAGGTCCACTAAAAAATCCTACAATATGTGTACATGTGCACAATAGAGGAGGAAAACCAAGATTAGACTCCATATTACACAAGGATTCATATGCACAAAAAGATGATTGATCAACTATTCCACAACGATTTTCTGATTTAAGGACAAAACATATAAGATTAAACTTCTCCTATTTTGTAATTAAAACACAGGGCATCCAGTAATATTAATGCCAGGTTGTGTAGGGCAATTGGCATATGTGCACCCATCAATATTAGTACCCCACCATGTAATGGAAATATTCTCGAGTCCAAGGGTGAGGTATATCAAGACTCCCATGAAGGCTAGCCCTGCATCAAGTGCTCCGGATAAAACATAATTGTATCGAGTCCACCAATTTTTCTGGTACTTGAATATGACATAGTTGAAAATGAATGCCATGAGGAACCATGAAGTATAATTCACCGCAGTTGCTGGTGGCATCATCCCAGTAGCCCCAAGTAAAATTGGCATATTGACTAATGTGAATAATTTCACCTTTGGATAACACCTGTGGAGGAGGTACATAGGTACAGGGGCTAGGAACCCACCAAGGAAAAACCAATTTATGGCCGAGTATTCTCCAAGCGATCCAAATATGCGCTTTGGACCCACAAGGCCCCAAATGACGGATGCGTCAAAAAACACCCTATCACTTGGGCATGTCCATGGACTACTCGAGGGTAATACATTGATGTTACAAATGTTGGGTATAGTTGTGAGGAGCCACCACGCCACTCCCATGTTTACCACCGCTGCTACTATTGTCCCAACAATCTGAACCCCCAACAAATTCACTCTTTACTTCCAGTGCATTTTCTGGGTGTTTGTAGGAAAATTTTCGCATTCAAAACAGAAAAAAAACTCATAACCCACTTGGCCTACATACCCATACACCTAGAAGTGGAGAATTTGGGCCCAAAAAAGGAAAAAAGAATGATCATGTTATAATGATAAACATCACTTTATGTCAATGGGGAATAATTTTTAAATATCCTCTCAAATCATATCATAGTATCAATAGTTAAAGAGTAAATTCCTTCCACCCAAAAAAAACCAAAGACTTGTGTTCCTTCAACTTATAACAATCTCAAGGACGTACCCCCCTTTGTCATTTTAGGGCACCTCAGATGGGAGGATTCCTGCTCATAGGCCAGTTGGTGGTTTCTTGTAAGGAGCAGGAATTCCACCTTAAGATCCCCTAAGGTAAGAACTTACTAAGAACTTACTGTTGCGGGAATTTCTACCCTAAGATCCCCTAAGGTAAGAACCCACTGTAGCGGGAATTCCACCACAAGATCTCATTACACAAGGAATTCCAACATAATATCCTTATTTGTTAAGAAGGAGGGCACTCCGGTCAGGGCATTATACCCTAGACCTCAGGCTCCACCCTTGGTTTCCAAGACATAATGTCCTGACTCGAATGCCCTATACAAACAAACCCAATTCATTGAATGTCAAGAACTTTTTATTATCAATTTTTTTAGGTACACTTTTGTGCATGGTATTGCCCAAGGCCATGGCCATTACCTCGCATAAAAATTGATGATTTTAAATTTGTTTCCTGTGATACCCAGCAGGTACTCATCAAGTATCACCGAGAAAAAAATTAAAAGCAATGTGAGGCACCTCAGAAAATGGAATGTCCATAGTTGTGGGCATTTCATTTTCTAAAATGCCCCGCAGGTTCTTGGGCTCAATAAATGTTCTCCAAATACACTACAAATCTTGTAACAGTTTTTACATCAAGGCTAGTGTCCTTACCCATAATTTGGACTCTTTTTGTTAGGTGTAAGTAAGTAGTATTGAGCAAGAGGCGCATTTCATACATATAAGAAAATGACCTTAGTGATTTACTTTTAGTGAAATTTGAGCATAATTGGGTTGATGACATCTGAAAGTTGCCAGGGTGGGGGAAAGGAAAAAGGTTCTTGGAAATTTTCAAAATTTGCAGCACACAGCAATGAAAGAAGTATAAAGATAGAACATGAAATTGATAGAAGCAATAAGGTTGATGAGATGTAGTTGGGCACCTGGACAATAAACATAGAGCGGGGAGGGATTTTCATGTAATGCCCAAGCTTGAAATCTTGCAAAAAGCTTACAGCCTGTGTCATGCTTATGTACCCATATGTTTTGAAGCAGACATTTGCAATAGGCTGGCCTGGCAAAATGTAGCCCATCATGTATTCGGTAATAATATTCAAACCTGGAACCTGTATAACCAAAAAAATCTACTCACATTAGAACCACTAGTAATTGACAAATTTTCACTAGACTGGGAGATCAGGAAGTTGCATCTGGGTTCTCTTGATGTTGAGGAGTGTGCTAACTACCTACCATGCAAAAATCTGAAAGATTTTTGTGTGTCACTGGAGGGCACCTTACCTAGCATAAGATTACCTCCACATAACAACTCGAGCATTCCCCAATTTCATAACCACCCCCCTTTGGCTATTTTAAGAGAAAACAATCTGCAAGGATTTTCATGGGTTTTTAGCCCATTGCCTTAGGCTTCACCTACCATTGAAATCACAACAACATATTCAAAGCCCAACTAATGTATCATTGTTTTACTCACTCATAATATGAACCTATGGGATTATGTGACACAGCACCCATTAGTGCACCATCCATTGGAAGCCTGATATGACTCAGTTGTGGTGTGCACAAACCACAACTGAGTTACCATAGTTTCACCTTGGTAACGTATCCTGTAAACCTTCCTACTTCCCTCTCACACCACCTAGATAACTACCTATTGAAGTGGGCAATTAGGTAAGTTTGGACAGAATGTATGTGGTTACAGTGTAAGTAGGCAAACAGGTACACTTGGTGCAAGGATTCATATGAATGGTTAGTGCATAACTAACCACTCTGGTTAGCTACGGGGACAGGAATACAATGAAAAAGTGTTTCATATCCACACACCATCCATCCATCCTGCATGGTGCACTTGTGGGTGCTGGTTCACTCTGACCCAAATGGTTGCAGCAAGTTGGTAATGTATTTACCTGATTGGTGGTGGCTGCGATGACTCCAACAGGGAGAGTGAAAAAGGAGGCAAGGGCACAGGCCAATAATATTCCCCACCATGGTAACTGGAGCTGAGACTTGTAGCCTTCAACAGTTGCTATAGAAACAACAATGCCAAGCACCATAAGAATGAGAAACCACCAGTTGGGAATGTCTGTGTAGCGTCGCATCAGCCGAGTATGCACGTCAACTTCATTGCCCTTCAGTGAGGTCCGAGTACGCAGCCATATTTCCCTGCTCAGCATTTGCATGGAACAGCAGTAGCCACAAGCCAAAGAGGCTCTCCATTAGAATTGCCAAAAGGTCATCTGTTCTCTGTCTCTAATTGTTTTTCTCACTTTTTCACATGCTGAGAACTTAAAGGAATTCCTTACTTAAGAATGCAAAAACTACATTAAAAGATCATACGTAGAGTTGTACACCCCCATATTTCATAATGCAAGTGCCATATATACTGTCTTATGAACAATAATTTGAATGAAGTTATTGCTTTAAGTGCCCTGAAATTGAATTTGAACTCGTAAATATGCACAAGATACAAAGCTTTACAAAACATCAAATAAAGAAATATGATTGATTTTGATTGACCACTTGCAATGACTGGTCATGTGGTGGCATTGAATGAATTCCTTATTTTATACTGTCGAATATTCCTCACACTGGGAAAATAACTAAACACACTATTTTGGATGTTATAGAGACTCACATACAAGTTGTGGGTGAACCGATTCTTAAGGTTTATAGTGTTGAGAACTGATATTGATGAGACTCTTGCCAAGAATATCAACAAAGGGACATAAAGTTAAACTAATTGGGTGCCTACTATTACATAGAGTTGAAATTAAAGAAATTTTGTGATTATAACCTTGCTTAGGATTTTAGGGTTTAGGTATTAAGGGTGCACTCTTGTAAGTAGGATGGTGCACAGAGAGAAAGTATTTCCTAGTTCAGCAATTCTAACTAAGAGCCCAAAAAATTGATGCTTAGGATAGGCATTTAGATATGTCTCTAGCATCCATTGAAAGGAGAGAGATATAGAAACTTACTTTCCATAAAAGAGGGCAACATGTGAGAGAGTAGCAGCAATACTAGCAAAGCCAAATCCATAAGTGATGGCAAAGAAGGTTGACAAATGTATAGGGCCAACTTCTTCATATGCAGTCAAGTTTAACTCAAATTTGGAGTCAACAACAGATGTGATGTCATATACTTGACCATTGCTTTGGAACAGTTGGCTTGAAAAAATGGGGAAAGTTTTTGCATTATAGATATTACCCCAATATGTTGCAGGTGTGACAATATAAATCACAATAAGAAACCCCACAAAGACGTTCACTGATGCAAAAAATGGTGTCATGAGTGGGCTATACAGATATGCTGATATGCCTGACCAATCAAAGCTAAGGGCACCAATACCTAGACCAGATAGACCGGAGCCAAGTTGATGGGCTGTGACCGAATTTGGCCATGCCCAACACACCCATGAGAAGGATGTCAGCATCATGAAAAGATAGCCGGGAAGGGTGTAATATGCGAAGCTCAAAATTACAGCAATGATAAAAAAATCAATCCGCTTCAGCCGTTTTCCTGTTTCCTTTTCATGTAATGTCCTGAATGGGTTGAAACAATGGCTGTCAAAGCATTATCTAGAGGAACAGTATAGACATGTTTACCATGAAAATTGAAGCCCAATTCTCCCCAAGAGTCCAGAAATACAACATTATTGTTTATTGAAAGATCTGAGTAATAAAAACCCAAAAGGAGTCTCACTATTCTGCCGTTGACGACCAAAAACCCAACCTGACAGGTCCAGTTCTTTTAGGCCTTAAAGAACATCAGCTCAAGTGTTGTTGTGTCATTCAGTTTATAATGTAGATTAGCTTTTATCCATATAGCAGTGTGAATGTCCATCTATCCATTTCGGTTCATTCAATGTTCTTTAATGGTCTTCTTTCCTCCCAGGAATAAGCTTTTTTTCCAATCCAAATTATTTGATGTGTTGATTTTGCAAGTCCTATTTGCCATAACGCACAACTGGTTGTAGGAAGCTCTCTCCCTTGTGCCAATTTTTTGGTTATGACAGCATTGCGCTTAATACAACTAATTTTTTTGCAAATATACAGTGATAAGAATTTTTGGAACGGTTTAAGATAAAGTACATCCTGTAGAGCTTCCAAAGAAAAAAAACTTTGGGTACCTGAAAATTGTGACTTGCACAAGATTTATAGGCCACCACATATGTGCAGGGTCGACCAAATATTTCCGCAAAAGTCCAGCCCAACCATAACCCAATACCTAACACACACCAAAACCTGCTCAGGATCTTGCATGCACCAAGAAAATCCCATTTCTTTCAACAAGGAAAAGGACAAGAATGCATGCATTTTTTTTTCAAAATTAAAAAAACTTGCAACCCACACTACCAATTTTTCTTCTTAAATTCCATGACATAAGAAAATTTACTACTCATTTAGAGCTATTTAAAAAACACACTATGTAGTCACATTTTTACAGATTTGGGGGGAGGGGGGGAGGGAGTTTGACTTTTTTTTTAGTGGTGAATTTTTGCACTGTGATGAATTGTTTTCAAACACTGAAAAAATACACAAACAAACTATGTATTTGAGGTGTTTTTTTGAGCCATGCTTTATAATCCTTTAAGGGATGATTTCCCATGATGATGGTACATGAAAACCTTTTCTTTTTACGTAAAAATAATTAATTAATTAAGAAATAGGGCTTGATGTTAAGAAAGGAACAATATTACATTTATTTAGTTAATTCTGAATTGACTTGATCATTCTGGACTTTTTCTAACCTAAAGGTTAGGATCAAGTTTTTTATTTGATTTCAGGCAAAACATTGTAAACATCTATTTGTTGGATCATGTATCAAATAAAAAAATTGTTGCATTATAATTAGTTGAACATGAAAAGAAGAGCAAGGTATGTACCTGAGTGGTAATGACAACAAGAAGTCCTGGGAAAAAACCAATTGTGCGTTTATAGAAAGCTTTAGTGATGTTAACAATCCCGACCGCATAGGCATCACCATTCCCAAAGGCACTCCCCGCATTAGCAAAAATGGTGATCAAAACATGTTCTTTCATATTAAAGGGGCCAGGGTTAAGTGTAAACTCCCAATGAGTGAACGGGAATCGGATCATTCTGGCGGGCAAAGTTGCAGCCATGAACCTTCCTAAGGGCAAGGCAACAATTTGTGCAGAAATGGTGGTGATAATTAAGGGCTCTTTACGGTACTCAAAAAACTGGTTCAGAAAAGACAGCAGAATACACACAAACAGGCCTATTACCCACATTCTGAAAGTCCACACTGGTAGACTGGGGTCATCTGTTGTGGGCACCGTTAACTGAACCTGCTCAACTGGAGACTCATCTGGATTGCCTCCATAGCCCACTTCCAAAGCTTTCAGTCCATCTCTTCCAGCCCCAGGATTCAGTACCATGGGAGAATCTTCTGCAGCTCCTCCTTTGTTGGCTCCTGCATCCTTCATCTTCTTCTGCTGCTGCTGATGCTGCCGATCTTGATCTTCTAAACCCATTATCCCCTTGTCTTCTTCTGATGCCTGGCTAGTGCTGATTCCCAAACGGACGTCTAGTAGCTACTAGATGTGGACAAGCCAACAGGAGTTCTGCAACTAAACACATGAGCTGCTTTGAGGAGAGCTTTGGGACCCTGTTCCAGCGGCTGAGCAATGCTATATGCAGTATATGAGTCTAACAAAGATCATGTGAGGAGCAAGCTACTACCACTTCCTTCACCTCAGTTATCAATAAACAAAGATCATGAGCATCATCTATGCTAGTTCCTGACTAGCTAGAGCTGCAACAAACTACTACTTCTTCCTTCACCTCAGTTATCAATAAACAAAGATCATGAGCATCATCTATGCTAGTTCCTGACTAGCTAGAGCTGCAACAAACTACTATTTATAGTAAAAATCATGATCACCCACATGACTACAAAGAAGGATGAGTAGTTTCTCTTCTATCTGCATTTCTCAACATGCTCCCTGCAAGTCGCTTCTTTCTGCACCAATGATGATGATGCAGAATAGCGTGGAATACCTGTAGAAAGGTAAGCAAAGGGAACATATAAAAGCAAGGTCGGGAGAGCTGATAGAGAAAAGAAAAAAAAAGAAAAAAAGAAAGGAAGGGGTGGGACTACCAAAGCTGCTTGCCGATGATGCACAAAGTAAGTTACTACTGTGAGTGATTCTGAAGACCTTGGTGTCAGTTGGCACAGATTTCTGCATCCAGACAAAACAGGTAAAGACCCAAACTGATCAAAAGTTGTCAGTAGGTGGAGAGAAGAAGAAGTAGGTGGGGAAAAGGAGAGACAGACACACAGATACAGAAAAAGAGAAAGCAGGCAGGTGTCTCCAGCACCAAGAGGATGGATGAAGTGTAAGGTGAGGACTAAGAGCATCCATCCTCAGACGTGCTCAGTATGGGACCCTGCAAAAATATTCTCACATGCAAGTTTAGTTATTTACTTTTTTCTAACCCCGCCCATCTATCTATGGAGGAAGGTTGTTTGTTTGTTTTATTTTGTTTGAAGTTATGAGATCCACCAAACCGGGATGCTTCAGATTGCGTTCTTTGTCTCTTTGGAAAGCTCTCAATAAGAGGGGTGCATTGGGCTTGGTTCCATGACATTTGGACTTGTGGTGCAAAAGTTCTTGAATATTGAATTATTTTTTCACTGAAAATTAAATTAAATCGTAGCTGAGAATTTTGGAGGAATTGGAATGTGCCTTTGGTGTTTTTGGAAAGATCTTGATTAGCAGGATTTCTGCAACTGAAAATTCAAATAAATTCCAAAAAACTAGGTTTTGGAAGGAAAAATCAGTTGAGAATGTGGTAACACTTGAAGCCTTATCATTCAAGCATGAATTGTATGCATTCATTGATATAGACATTGCAAAACAAAGTTCACATGTTGAGTTTCCCTATTTTGTAATGGGTTGACACTTGGGCTAATGGCATAGGCCACACTAATAAAACTGAAACATGGGTTGCAAATAGGTGGGAGACTACTCAGAAACTGGGAGCAACAGTCAGATTGTATTTTAATTACACTCTTTTACTGGCAAGTGCACAACTTTGCTACGCCCTTTACCAGCCCTACCAAACTTTGCAAACATTCTCCATTAACCTCAGCTAGATTGGCATATTTTGACTTTCTTAATCTAATTGTAATGTTTGGGATACAATGGATGCTGGAAGGACTTGTGTTTTGAAGAAGTTTTTCTAATGTAGTATAAGTGGCATTCAACCATTGGAAGATGTAGAAAAAATGGTGATCACTCATAACAAGATTTAGCCAAAGCTAGCTATAGACCAAATGTGAAGTTCAATTTTTGAATCAATTTTCTATATTCATGGTTGTTCCTCACATTTAGTAACATGTAACCTAACAAGTTATTAGTCCTAACGAGTTGTTAAATCTAACTTGTGACTTAACCTAATCAGTTAAAAAACTTAGTAGGTAGCATTACACTAGGTTAATAGACAGGTTGACAAGTTATTAGGTAATCGATAGTCTATAGAACATGTGATAGAGCAAGTAGTTCGATAGGTGGTTTACATGGCACTATTAATACATCTTTCAAGGCCTTTGCAACACTGTTTTTTGGGGTCGCCATGTGGCAAATATTGCCACTTTATTTTTATTTTTAAAAAAACCATTGATAATGAGTAATAATTATTGATTCAAGGAATTGGTTGTTTAGTTATTGGCAATAATCATTTGTTGCCTTCCAAATTGTGCCCCTTAACCTTTGTGCAAGGAGAACCTAAGGTTCATGTTAAGGGGGTAAGTTGAGTATGTGATTCAAGATGACCAAGGTAGTTAGGATAGGGATTAATCAAGGAACTTTGTTAGTTTGAATTTTGAATTCTTGTTGTTTTGGATCATAATGATGTGACTTGGGATGGTTATAAAGAAGGGAATTCTGGAGAACAAGAGGAGAGGAAGATGAAACAAGGAGTTGGGGGTTTTTTTTAAAGGAAAATAGGAAGAGCTAGAAGTACTTGCGGTAGAAAACCACGGAACTTGTTTTGATATCTTAGATTTTAAGTGTTGTTTTGGGATTTTCTTCAACAAAACATGGGATTATGCTATAATTTGGATTCATGTTTTCAATAATATAGAAAAGCACAAACTTTTATAATGAATTTTATGTTCATATTTTGTGTGAATTTCTTGTAGTGTTAAATTATGATGAAATGAATTGTAATCTTGTTCCTAGAGTTTTTTATAATGTATTTTAAACTGCAGATTTTGGTTATATGCAATAACCATGAATCTAATGTTGGAATGAATGGTAATGTTAAGTTTCTTGAGATTTAAGACAAAAATAGTGAACATATAGGCATGTGAAATGCAAATTTATTGTTATACTATTGAGAAATATTCTACATGAATTTAAATTTCACTTCTACTAGTTCACTATTACAAAAACAAGTTATTTTGACTAGAGAATCCAATCAAAACAGACCCCATTTGGAAAGATGTAAAGAAAATCATCATGTCAATCTAGATAAGTTAATTTGAACTTCTCCTATGTGATTGGGGTGGCTTTTTTTACTAACAACCTATTGGATTATTTGACTAGTCATCTTGACCACTGGATGATGGAGCATTTGACTCATCAAATATTTATCCAATTTTCTTTCTAGATTAATGTATATATATATTGGTAAATAGGTCTAGGTAGGTAGGTTGTTGCCTAACCTAATTTATTCAACCTAACCTAACCTAACCTAACCTACCTATTTCACCTTCCTAACTTAATCTAACCTATTTACCCTAACCTTTTAAACATGTATATAGGTTACAAGTATTAGGAATTGAACCCCTCACCTTCCCAACTATAAATCAAATCCTTACCAATGGACTACACATTCCAAAGTTGACAAAACTTGTCAAGTTTTTAATTTCATTTGTTTATTTTACATCATTGGTTATATAAGTAAATAAGAAAATTAGGTGATTAGTAGGTAGGTTGCATGATGTTTGATAGGTAGAAAAGTAGGTAAGTAGTTAATTTGTAGTTCATAGGAAGTAGGTAGCTAGGTATGGTTGTACAATGGAAGGTGGGAAGTAGAAGGAAGGTAGGGTTTTAAAATGGTAGGTGGGAAATAGGAGTTAGATAAATAGGTAAGTAGGTAAAGATGTAAGATGGTAGGTGGAAAGTAGGAAGTAGGTAGGTATGTAGGTAAGTAGGTTAGTGGGTAAGGATGTAGGATGGTAGGTGGGAAGTAGGAGGTAAGTTTGTAAAATGGTAAGTGGGTAGGTATGTAGGTAGGCCTAGGCTATTACCTAGCCTAATTAATAATCATTTTGACCAATTAGGTGGCATAAGATGTCCCATTTGATTATAACATGATTGTCCATCTTGATTAAAGATGTCATTTTGTTTTGTTCAAATTAATTAGATGTTTCAGTTGATTAAAAGCCATTAGTCATTTGGACCAAAGTGGTCATTTTTTTTGTCCAATTTGACTAAATGTCCAATTTCACATATAATCAAATAGGTCACTTTAATCAAGTTTAGTAATAAAAAATACACCTATCATTCAAGCCTCAAGTTTCTAGTCAAAATGTACATGTCCACTAATCAAAATGGACCCTTTGAAAAACAATGAATTGTAGTAGTAGTTTGAGCTTTGAACTTTAGTTCTCTAGGTCAAGTTAGTGGTTGGGTTAGCCCTTGCTTTGTTGTGGCATGTTTCATTGGGTTTTTTTTAAAAATTTGCTCAACTTCTTATTTTAGTCTTATATTCTAATGAATTGTTTTGCCCTTCTTTTTCCTTTCTATATACATTTTTTTTCTATTAACAAAATTTATCTATCTCATTATTTTTATTACTTTTTTAAAATTGGAATATTGATTCTTGATGGAAGCCTATGATTCATCCATGGAATTCAAAGATTCATAATTAATCAAATGAATGACACATTCATGAATGTTGAATGTGAAGATGGTAGGAGGTTTAAATGAATCAAATTTAAAAATAAAATTGTTACATAAATATTAAATAACTTGTACTCTTAAATGTTTTTAGAATAATTTTTTAAACATTACATGGGACATTTTAGAAGCCTTACAACAAAACTTCATTAATTTGGTCATTGTTGATATAATTAATCTTCAACTAATGTAATCAATCCATCCATTTTAAAACAAACATTAGAAGTGTGGCAAGATTAATGACATATTTTAAGGTGAATGATATAACAACAAAGAAGCATGTGGCACTAACAATAAAGTGAAATTCTTTTGGAAAGACAACTTGCAAAAAAAATAAATTAATTGCCTTATTTCCAAGCACACCTTCTATCTTCATTGGTTCTTATATATCCTTTTGAGAAAGATAATGAACACTAGAAATAATTTATACAAAATCTTCCTCTCTTTATGATTAAAACAATATTCATCTATTTGTGTTGTTAAAGGCATATGGTTGCAATGGATGGATTTGTAATTCTATTTTTGATTTGATGTTTTTTCAAAAACCACATTTTGGTAACAAATATTGCTAGATCTAATTGATATGTAAATAATTTAAAACTTTCAAGATCAATTGAGAATTTATGGATTCACAAATAAAATAGTTGCATATGTGAAAGATGAAGGAAATATTTAAACATCATGATTGCAAGTTGTAAAATTGTGGTAAGTTGTGTTGTTCATTTGGGTTAGAAATTCTTTTTTTGTTTCTTCTTCTAGTCATTCACTTTCCAAAACATGTCAAATGTTTTTAATGATGGGAATTTTTTTGATAGATTGAATTATGCTTCAATCAAATCATCACACACAAATTTGCAAAAAAATGCAACTTGGTTTTAAATTTTTGAAAGCATAAAGAAAAATGGAAAAGAACTTGTATAAATGTTATATTGTAATTAACTTACCTTTCTTGAAATTTTGGAGAAATTTTGGTTTTAAAAAAATATATGTCATGTGCTTATTCATGTAATTGTTATAATTTTTTATCATTAAACTAAAATTATTTCTAGACATTTTTTAGAGAAATTATCACACCTCATAGTTAATTTAAACAAATTAAATTGTTAGTTTTGTAAATATGATTGATAGAGTTTAGAAAAGGCTTGGGATCCATAGCCATGCACATTCTATGGACTTGCTTAAATATCAAAACCTCTCATTAATTAATATTAGGTGATTTAGCCTATTATGAATACAATGGATTTAGGCACTACTAATCGTTGTATTAATTTAAATGTTACATTTTTATTTTTGTACATGCTTCATAGTTCCTATTAGAAATTCAACATGTGATCAAAGCTATAGAAGTAATAAGTTATTCAAGTAGCACAAAGAAAATCATAAAAGCTCTTATTTTTTAAGTTAAACTCCTTGTTTAAACAAATTTAGGTTTTAGCTTTGAACAGATAATTAGAGAGGAACATATTCTAATACTTTCATAAAAAAAAATGAAAATGTAACCAAGTCTAAAGTTTCAACTAATAATTTGAACTCCATTATTAAAAAAAGAATGATTGTGGGAACATCCAACTTAAGGAAAATAACAAGTTTATAAAAGTTGTTATCATGGACACCACCATCACTTGTCGCTTGCATCATTATTTGCACCAACATAGTCACCTACAACATCGTTTACATCATTGCTTGCACCAACATAATTGTTTACATCATCATTTGCACCAACATAGTCATTTGCATCATCACTTACACCAACATAATCGCCTGCATATTTGTTTGTAACCACATAATCGCATGCATCATCACATACATCATCGTTCACTATTACTTAATAAACTTTTCAAAAAAGTTCCTTGGTCAGTGCACACATGGAAACCTTAATGGAAGCTTCCTTGAACTAAGTCCCCAATGGGGTATAATTTGAATTAACCCTTAATTAAATTTGAGTTGACTTTTAATTCATTATTAGGTAAGAAGCTTCTCAATAAATTTTCTATGGTTGGTGCACACATGCATAAAAGTTTCCTTGAGTTAGGTCCCCAATGGGGTATAAATAAGGGTAGGACCTCCCATTACCTTTAGTCTGTTCAACACCAATTTTGAGTACATTTTCCTATCATAACCTTTGTTTTCATATGTTATTAGAATAAAGTTCTATTTGAATCATCTTCTAACATATTGTGTTTTTTCCTTATGTCTTTGTGTTTTTAGTCTTGGGCTAAACTTAAGCTTGCATTTCTTGTTATTTAATTTGTTTTCCTTGCTATGTCCTTAACTTAATTCTTGTTCTTGTATTTTTTTGTGCCCATGACAATTGTCAACTATTCTTCTTGGAGTTTTCCAATTTAAAATATTTGGAGGAAGGAAATGATTTGGTAGCATGTTGTACCAAATCTCGACTTCACAACACTAATGATTTTGATGTTGTTTTGTAGGAAAATCTAAAGGGATTCACCATCATCAATCCCCCGTTAGTTTTTTAATAAAAGATAAAATCATTCCCTACATTCAAAACATGATGGATCATGTTGAATGTTGGAACAAACTTGAAAAACCTTTCAAACCCAAGTTTCACATAAGATGGTTGATGTTCAAAAACAAATTTCAAAACATTAAAATGGAAAGAGGAATAAACATGGAAGACTTTTTCCTCACAATAAAATATTTCATAATCCAAATCATTGGAATGGGAGACACATATCATGATCTTGTTTCAATAGTTATCAATGCCTTACCAATACCAAATGAGTATGAAACATTTGTACGTGTAAGGATTAATATCCTCACAAAACAAATTTTGTTTAAGTTTGACAAAATTGTCAAGCAAACTCATCCATCAAGCTAATCTTTGAAAGCTAAAAGGAGGGAAGAAACCAAAAGACAAAGCAATTCTTGTCAAATTCAAATAGATTATGAGTGATAAACACTATAGGAGGGAGAAACCAAATTACAACAAGGCCTCTCACATGTGACTTGGAAAATCTACAATTGTCAAGCTTATGGCCATTGGGTTTGAGATTGCTTGTAGAAACCTATGGATGGTGACAAGGGAAAGCTAAAGAAAAATAGAAATGTAATGCAAAAAAATGATGATGCCAAAAGAAAAATCTTTGTAAACAACATAAATTCGTTGAAAGCAAAGTCTCAAAGGTAGAACTCAAAAACCGCGCATGGTATTTTAACTTTGAGGCTACAAAATATGTGAGAAGGAAGTTTTGTTCATAACATGAAAAACATCATAAATAGTTCACAAATGAAATCTATCAATAGGCAAGTTCATTAGTGAAAGAAAAGGGAAATGTTAATATTTCCACTATTGAAGGGACAATAAAATGGTTGACTAATGTCCTCTATGTGAAGCTTAGGATCAATAAGAATTTGTTATCAATAGGAATGATTGTTGATAAAGGTCTTACCTTGATGTTTGACTCTCAAAAATGTTTAGTACTCAGCTCATCTACCCTTAATGAAATAATAGTCGAAAGATTCTACATTTCAACAAATTAGAAATTTTCTTGGTTAATAGAATTTAATTTAATAATGAAATTCAAAAGTTAATCTACAAATATCAGTTTCTAAAAGTCTAACAAATATTGAGCTTTGGCATAAAAGATTCAAAAATTGAAATTCCTTGTTTCTTCATTTTTTAAGTTTTAAGAGTCTTATTACTTGTTTCCCAAATTTGTTAAAAAATTATCATGTTTGTGAAAGGTGTCACTTGGTAATCATGCAAGAACCAAGTTTCTTAACAAAGACACATTTAGATCATAAAAGGTCCTAGAATTAATACATTGATCTATGTGACCTAATCTTTGTACCATGCTTGTCAAGTGCTAAATACATCGTTACTATTATTGATGATTTCAAGAGATGAACTTGAATATATTTCATGACACAATAATAAAAAAACTCTTAACATGTTCAAAATATTTAAAAAAGAGTCAAAGTGCATAGATAGGAAAGAAGATTAGAATGTTGACAAGTGATTGAGGCAATGAATTCACATCTATAACCTTCAACATGTTTTGTCAACAAGAATTAGTAAGAAGACAACTAATAAAAGGCACATACATTGTAACAAAATGGAGTTCCAAATGTAATTTAAATTCAAACCACATTATCTTTGAAAAAACTTGGAGTATTTTCTTAAAAGTAAACCTCTGAGTTATCTTTTGATATAAGCAATGAATATGACAAATTATTTCATCAACAAATGTCCAACATGAACAAATCAAGGGGTGACACTAAAACATCTTTTTATTAGATGACAACCAAATGTTAAACATTTATGTGTCTTTGCAAGTGAAACATCAACTCACACTGATAAGAGTGCTTAAAAAAAACTAGACTTGAAGATAGTTCAATGCATGTTGGTTGGATATGATGAAAATTAAAATTCCACTAATGTTTTCATCTTTAAAAAAAATGGATAATTTTATATTGCAATGTGAGATCCAATGAAACAATTGTTGGTGTATCACAAGATACAATGAATCCATTAAAAGGAAGAGTTACCAATTTTATTGGAACATTATCTAGTAATAAAAAGAAACAAAGGACCAATGGACACAAGATCAAAACCATTGTTAAGGATGTTAGAGGTGTTTTTGGGACATACATGAGATGGAGGATTTTAAGAACAACCACCAAAGTGCAAAACATTAGGTGATTATCCTTCTTATTCAAATTGACTTTTTAAATTTTTATCATGTAGTAGGTGAAGATAAATTGATCTTCAATCACCAACAATATTAAGGATAACATAACCGAGAAGGTCAAGATGAGTTTCTAGACCATTGTTTAAGTTTGATCATTACATTGTAGGAACCTTGGAGCCTAAAACCAAAAGATTAATAGATTCTTGGAAAAATAGAGATTGCAAAAAACTAAATGAATCACAACCTATACTACCCAAATTAAGACATGAAAACCACAATTTTTTTTGGTTGTACATTGATGACCTCCTACTAATTGGAAACCATACCAAAAAAAATTCTTGAATCAAAGAACAACTTGAAAAACAATTTGAACTGTCCAATTTCAAACAACAAAGGTAGTACCTCAAATGGACTTTACCTTTTTGGCCCATACAAATCTTCATGAGCTAGTAAAGTTATGTGGAGGATATGTTGAAAGAATTTGGGCTAAACTCATGCAATAATTTAATAAGAACTAATGTGGCTTATGTCGTTGGCCCAAGTGTGAACCCATTACAAAATAGGGAAACTCAACATGTGAACATTGTTTTGCAATGTATGTATTGATTTTTTGAATAGCCAAATATGAAAGGAAATCATGCTTGAATTGAATGGTAAGCCTTCAAATGTTACCACGTTCTCGACTAATTTTTCCTTCCAAAGCCTAGTTTTTTTGGAATTTACTTGAATTTTTAGTGGCATAAATCACTTAATAATCAATATTTCCCAAATTTTGAATCCAAATCTTACCAAATAGATTTCATTAAATCATGTTCGTCAAGATCTTTCCAAAATCATCAAAGGCGCATTCCAATTCTTCTGAAATTTTCAGCTATGATTTAATTTAATTTTCAGTGAAAAATTTATTCAATATTCAAGAACTTTTGCACTACAAGTCTAAACATCATGGAACCAAGCCCATGCAACCCTTTTTCATTGAGAGATTTCCAAAGACACCAAGAACACAATATGAAGCATCCATGTTTAATGAATCTCATAATTACAAAACAAAACAAACTACTTTCCTTCATAGATAGATTCCAATCGTAGAATGATTGTTATTAACAATAGACATGGGAAAAAAGAAACTAGATGAAACAACATTAAAAAGGATGGTGGGGAAGTTGATCTAACTAACAAATTTTGAAAATACAAACATCCTTTTTGCAATGGGAGTTTTATGTTGCTACACAACGTCATCGCAAGAACTTCATTTCAATGTGGTGAAATAAATCTTAAAATATTTTAAAGGGACGATAAACTTTGGAATCATATATCGAAAAGGAGATAACAACATTCTAGAAGGATACATTGATTTAAACTAGGCCAAAAAAAAATGAAACCAAAAAATCAACTAAAAGCTACCTATCTTGAATAGGCACATGTATCCTATTACACAATTTAAAAAAAACCGTAGTAGCTAAGTTGTCCATTGAGGTTGAACACTACGCCCTACCAAATGTCAAAGTTATTGAACCCACTTGGTTAAAGATCATGTTGTTGAAGTTAAGATTTCAACCCAAAAAACCTATGAACTAATTTATTGCAACAACCAAAAAAATCTAGTATATCTCAAATTAGAACCACACACACACACACACACACACACACATTATCATTATATTAAAAAGAGGATATTGTTAAATGAAATAGATGTCAAACAAGTTTAGGTGGCCCATGGTATTCAAAATTTCCAACTCAATTTCAACATGTTTGCCCATCTACCAATGACATAATTCAAAAAACCTTATCTTTTCATTATTCAATCTATTTAAATTGAAGTTGGAAAATTTGTTATGATTGTCTAATGGACAAGTTTTTGCGCACTTGTTTTAAAACTTTGGAGTATAGTCTATGGTTATTAGTCTATCCAATGACAATATTACAGTTCAATTCACTATTGTAGGTAACATTTAGAATGGGCTACAGGTGAAAACACTTCAAATTAGTTGCATGGTAATTGATATGGTCACTGGCCATTGATACTCCTAACCAATTGGTTTATTGGCTTGACATTAAAATGTGCTTGTATGTTTTTTAGTTACCTTTGAAAAATGTTGAATTTTTTTGCAAAAGGACAACCTTTTTGAACTGGTTTATTGGCTTGATGTTTAAGTGTGCTTGTATGTTATTTACTTGCCTTTGGACATGTTGAAAATTTCGCAAAAGGAAAACCTTTTTAATGCTAAATATCATTTGAAGACCTTGCGAGCCACTGTATGCTGCTTTCCAAAGTATTTGGAACACAAATTGTTTTGTGTGCATCCAAGACAATGCAACAAGAAAACTGAAAGTGGAATCTGCAATGGATCAAAAGTTGAACTCATGGTTGTGAAATGTTATATGCTATAAAACGTGGACACTTACTTCTATGTCAAGCTCACAAGAATATATTTTTTATAAATCAATCATTCTTTTTTTCCATGTAATTGTTTTTCCTTTGAGACAGACAACTCATATGTATTTAAATTTATGTATGTGTGGTAAGAAAAATTCTGATTTTCTTAGTTCAACACGTTAATTCTTTATCAAATGGTGTTTCCCCTACTTCTAGCAGGGTTTCTTTTTTCAATTTTCTGATCTTGAAATTTTGGCAAATTTTCCAAATTTAGCAAAATCAGTCACATTGAGAGTAGAAAAGACATATTTTGTTTATAATTTTCTCAACTTTTTGGTCCCAAAAGAAAGTGTGTGAAAAAAAAATGCCCTGACTCCTAGTATTGATGGCTGAAATAAGACATAATTAAGGTATTCACACAAGTTCATCATGTTCATTACATCAATGGCTAAGAATTCTTCAGATCCTAATCAGTAGGTGAATGAAAATATAGGTACCCAATGCTTGAAATGTATAGTAGGTTATGGTCCAATTATGGAACAAACAAGTAGCTAGCTATTTACAATAGTTGTGCCATGTACTAACTAGGTTCTAGGTGTTGATTAGGAATTGTAGTCCCACTTCCAATTCAAGCCATTGTTCGACACTTATTTTTTGAAAGTTGACCAACAACCTGGGCTCTTGTAACTTTCAACCATAGTGCAATTGAAAAAACAATTTTTAAGATTGAAAATTTCAACCTTGTTTTCTTTTCCACTTTTTGAATTACTTTGTGTCCCATATTGAGCATATACTGAGTAAAGCAGAAGTGGTAAATAATAGGGCCCATGCTGTCTGAGAGGGGCCAAGAGGTGGCATGCAAAAAAATAATAAACATGCATGGACCAAAACCCAAAAAAACAAGAGCTTCATTACAGTAGAGAATCTGGAACAGAACACGCCCAAAACACCAGCACCTTGGGAGGCTCTCCCTCTCAAAAAGAGTAAATCAGGACCCACTGTAATGTACTAACATACTACCCATCCACATGCATCTACGTACCTACTAATCACCAAGTGCCTAACCTACTGACCTACCAACATAGTAACTGCTTGCATTCCCTACTTACTTATTCATAGTACTTACCACACTATCTTGTAAACCCTCCTATTTCCCCCCTTATGCTACGTAGGTAAATAGGAGTGTCTGCAAGATAAGTTACCAAGGTTACACCCTGCTAACTTAGTTGTGGTTAAAATCAACTTTTTCATTGTATGTGTGTCCCATAGGTAACCATGATGGTTAGATAATGTACCAACCATCCACATGCATCTCCTAGCTACCAAGTGCTTAACCTACTGACCTATCTGGATATAGTAAACTCTTGCATTCCTTACTTACTTACCAATCATACTTACTCACGCACTGCTGATGGTTACCTTTTTTTTAAAGTCTAGTGTGAGGGGAAATAGGAAGGATTACAAGATAAGTTACCTGTTTTAAAATCAGATTGTTTATTGTCAAAGATTCATTGCTGTAGGTAATCTTCGTAACTCAGTTGCGTTCAATCCACAACTGAGTCAGAAAAGGTTTTGGATGGATGGTGTATGGTTTGTGTTGGGTCACATAATCCATCCTTCTCCTTGTAGGCATTGCTAATTCTTGAACACTGAACAGGTTTCCCACTGAACAGGTTTCCCAGAGCATTTTCTCTAGGGGAGATGGGGAGATACTTGTTGGCTCCACTTTTGTTTTTTTTCTTTTTTTTTGGGGGTCTTTCACTCTGTCAGTGTCAGATTTAATGAATGAACAATTGAGGTGTGTAAGTGTTGAAATTTGAATCATTGACTAAAAAACTCAATTATGTTTTGGAAACCCTAAACCCTGCAGAACCCATTATCACCTAATGGAATGGCAGCTCACCCTAACAGGCTTCTTGAGTTCTTGGGTAGAACACAACCTATGAGGCCGTTCCATAGTACAAAACTTAAAGAAGCATATGATGTATATCATAGAAGACTATTGCAAACTAAAGAGAATCCTGCTTTTCCACAAGTGATCATATGTTTTGACTTGGGACCACAACTTCTTCTGTGGACCAAAAGCTTGTTGCCTAACAAGTCGCAGAGAGCGCCAACAAAATAAAATAGGGGCACAATTTTCCTACATGTTTAGATTTCAAGGTCTTCATTGAAATTGAAGTCACCTCTTTCCAACAAAAGTGCAGATGGTGTTGTTTTTTCCAGCCCCTCATTTTGGGAATGGCCCTCACCTTTGGGCTTTACCCATTGCAGAGCATGATGTGAACTTTAACATGATCTTAAATGTGCCAGACATCATGAGCAATAGGAGGGGAAGGGTTCTTAGTTCTTACACCTACTCCTTCGGAGTGGGAGGAATTTTATCCTAGTATCAAGCACTTAGAGGAATTTTGAGGTCTGTTTGAAGGGCACCTTAAATTCGTAAACACTCATTATAATCACAGGGTGTGTAACAACAAAATAATTACTAGTAATTGTATTTTTGGGGGGTAATAGTGTGGATAAAAATGGGGAATAAAATAATGAACTTCATAGCCTTACAAAGAGAATATTTTGACTAGGGGCATGGGTTGATTATGAATAATTTAGATAACTATTTCAGGTTTGTAATAATGAAAGGTCAAGTATGTGGACCCAATCAAATCCTAAACTTCAGATTTATTTGTAAAACTTATCTATAAAAGGATGAAAAGTTATAAGTGACACTTGATAGTTGGTTTGATACATCAAGAATAGATGTAAATAAATGTGGTTGATTATTATTCATCCACTTCTTTCCTTAAAATATATAAGGGGTAGAAATTGGAGCTTTTGACTCATAATTTGCATTCAATAATTTCATCATGTTAGTTTGATCAAAACTTGTAGAAGTATCATATGTGAATAGGAAGTCTTGAAAAAATAAAATGTGAGGATTATTGTGAATACCATTGTGAAAACTTTATGGTCTTTTGATGAGTGATCCTCATAAAGGAAAATCTTTAGGCACATGTGATGAATTCCTTTGGGATGTAGTTCTCACATAAAGATTCGACTTTAGGCGCATGAATGATCCTATCCCAAAAGAATGTAAAGTCTCATGTTGAAAATCATGTGAATGATGAATATTGCAAGTGTTGTTTTGAAATATGTTTGATGGTCTGCCTATGTGTTAGAAAGGATTCATCAACAATTAATCCTCATAGTTTTGGACCCCTCCTAGGCTACAGGTGCATTACTAAGTGTAATTTATCTTTTGTTGTTTGCAAGGCATTTAAAATAACAGAATGTATGGTTCAAAAGGCATTCCATTTTTCAAAAAGCCTCACATTTTGTCTTTTTCCCATAATACCACCAAATATTGTAGGGCAAAAATTAGAAAAAAGATCAAAGTAGGTCTTTACTCTTTGTACAGCCCACAATCGAGGTCTTTGCCCTACACACATGAATATCCCTTTGATGAAAGATAAGTGATCTTACGCCTACTCCTTAAGAGTGGGATGAAAATTACATCTATTTTTAGATCCCTCCATTCCTAATGAGTAAGTGTAAGAATTGTCCCCTCCTACACCTTGTGGTGCACATATGCTAAAGAACATGATAATTTTCTTCTCTTGCTCTACAATAGGTGAATCTCATGAGTGGGGGACATCTCCAAAACACAAGGCTGCACTTGGCTATGGCCTTGTCCTAGACCCCTTATGTTTGGAATGCTTTGACCCAGCATCTTTACCCATCCTTTCTCCTTAGGCACCTAATTTTGGGAATGCGCTAACCCAAGGTTTTTAGTGGTTGCCCTACACTTAATCCCTCCCACACTTAAGAGGTAAGTGTAAGATCTCTCATGTGTTATACAGGGGATATTCACAAAGACAAGGTGCCCTTGAAATATACTATGAAATTTCTCAGAGTGCTTTAAAAATAAATGGTGAGAATCAAACTAGGTTTCCACCTTTTAATTTAGGTGATCACTTTTTCGAGTAGTTGCACAGTACTGCAAATCTACACAATGTGGAGTTGCAGGCTGTGCATTTAGTACATGTGAGCGTTTGTTGGTTACTTCTTTATCAAACACATAAAGAAACCCATACAGAAATAGTTATTTGTGTTATGAGAATTGGCAGTTAGAGAATAGGTGATGGAAGAAGGTGAGTGGTTCTTTATTTTTTAAAATAGGTCAGGGCTACCACACCATTATTTTATTGACCCTATTTATTTTGAAAGAATAATGCAAATGGTACATGTGTACACGGATTACATATTGAATGAAAAAATTAATTATTCAATGAATTTTTTTGCTCACGTATGAAATCTCATCTTTCTCAAAACAACGTTTTTAAAGACTCCTCTTCTAATTAATCTTCTAAGCGTGCGTCAACCTCAATCACATATTAAATTTGCTTGGCATTTTACAACCTGTCATTTAGTTCAACTTTTTGTTAAACAAACTACACTCTCATAAATTTGTCAAAGAACCTCCAAGAGAAAAGTTTTTGGTTCAATTTGTCACGTTCATATGTCAAGAAATTATAGCAAGAAGGCCAATGGTGGGAAACATCATTTCATATTTGTTCCACCACATCAACCAACTCTAAATTTCTTTTGCATCCACTTGTTCTCTTTGAAATATCAACAACTTACAATGTGGGGCTTTACCAAAACAGGGGCCCACATGAAGCAAAGTCGAGTGCATGCCTAAATTCAGTAAAGCTCATTGTTGAGGGCTTTACTGAATGTAACGACATGCTCCAAATTGTTGTCCCATGATATTCAGCAGGTACCCATTGGGTATTACAAGGAAAAAAATTTAAAAAGGGGGGACAAACATTTTATCTTTCTTCAATCAAACTTTTGTATGAATAAAAGAAAGGGGCAAAAAACTAAAATAAATTGGTTTTTCATGTTTTCGGCAAGCTCCTTTAATTTCATTATCATACCCTCCAAAGTAGTTAGTTGCTATATTTTCATAACTCTTCACATGGTCATGATTTTCACAAAACTTAGAACTCATTGAAATTGACATATATTTAAGGTGTTACTTAATAAGTAGTAACCATGAGACTGATTCTAAACACATGACTGTTGTAGATAGTGTACTGACAACAATTTCAACAACATCCCAAGTCATAGTAGGTGAAAAAAAATCAGCAATTTTGGTTGTAGTTTGCTGACCAATAGTTTCATCGAACATTAATGCATTTAGAAATAATGCAAGATTTCTTGTAAACTTCAAAAGAAAAGAAAATGTTGAATTTATAAGAAAAGTTATGAAGTATGTCTAGAAATGTGAATGTTATACTTAAAGTTGATACAATGATCAGCAATGCCTAGATTTAGCCTATTTATCTAGGCCAAACCACCTAACATTAATTAGTGAAAGGTTTCAAATATTGCATAAGTCCATAGAATGTGGTGAAAAGTAGATCCATAAAACATGCATGAATATGGATCTTGAACCTTATTTAGATTCTATCAATATCATTTACAAAATTAAAAAAGTACACTACACTAATATGTGTCTTAATTCATTTTACATTTCATTAGATTTTGAGTGAATGAGAACAAATTTTTAGTGAACAAGGACCAATTGTTACAAACAAGTGAATTCACTAATGATTAATTAAATTCATTAATATTTAGTTTTTAGGTTAGTTTTTTAATTCATAACTTGTTTAGGTTAAAATACATAACTTAGCTTAAGCACACTTAATCAACTTAACTTATCAAGTTAAAATGCAAATGTGAAAGTTTAATGAACCCTTCATTTTCATGCTTAAAAACTAAGTTTTTAACCATTGGAGCATTATTTAAATAAATGAAATGAATTTTCACTACACATTATTATGCGCATTCTTTTTTTAACCTATGTGCTATCATAAACTAGGTTCTTATGTTATTATTAAGTTATTCTTAAGTTAGTGTAAGTTATTTTAAGCTATTCCCATACTATAACAACTTATCACAAATTATTCCTAGGCTACCATAGGTTAGGAGTTTAGGCTAGTCCCAAACTATTCTAGGTTATTCTACTTTAGGTTATATTTTATTATTCTAAGATATTTTACCTTATGTTATTTTAAACTATTAGCGACTATGTCATTGTTGGCAATAAAATAAGATACAATACCCTAGTATAAGATGTTATTGAAGATTGTTACACCCTAGGCTATTTTTGAACATTTTAAAGTTAAAAGCACATTAAGATGTAACAATTTTAAACACATATGAATTAAGTCCATAATTGCCTAAATTAAACATTGTAGAATCAATGTGAAAGTAGGATAACTTGAATCACACATTGAGTCATTTTGCAAGTTATCATTAAAAATTCATTAACAAAAAATTTCCAACCCTGATTTACCTTATGGATAACTTAAAACTGAAATATGAGCTTTTAAATTATTACCTTCACTAAAAAAAGGACTTAATGTGAAAAAAAAAAACCATAATTCAAGGCACTTAAAAAAATTTGGTCATCAAAATCCTCTCAA
>Ga0209208_10002009_pt1 | contig 29031 bp, 26 predicted proteins | sample S1TSphfallax_3_FD_187694 | JGI IMG/M metagenome (GOLD analysis project Ga0209208, IMG submission 187694) | Host-associated microbial communities from peat moss isolated from Minnesota, USA - S1T2_Fd - Sphagnum fallax MG (SPAdes) (version 2) | ecosystem: Host-associated > Plants > Peat moss >...
AAATTTAAAAATATATAAATTTTTTTAGCGGAAAAATTTTCACCAAATTTTCAATATCAAAATTATAATTATAAAAATAAATATATAATTAATAAATTAATAAAACCTTGCTTCACAAGAGCTTTAATTGCTACTAACTTTTGCAATGCTCGCCTTGTCCCCAAATTCTTCGGCTGCCTTTACATCCGAATTTTCCAAGCTGATAATTATTTGTTTCATTCCTTGTCGCAATAAACTACATGCAAACCTACATGCAAAGAAAAGGCAAGGCTTTTTTGATTTTTTAGTCCAGAAAAAAAAAAACCTGCTATATTTTTTGTAACTCGTTAAATGTAGGAAATGTGACAACTTTTATATTGTAAGAAAATAGAAAATTAACCAAAAAATTTAGGTAAAAAAACGGATATTAATTAGGTTATAAGTGTTTTGGCCTTCATTTTCATCTGAGTAATTCAAGCATTTTTTTTTTGGTTAACAAGATTACGTCACACTTACCCAATGTTAATAGCTGTTTCTTGCTTGTCACCGGTTAATACCCATATTTTGAGACCCGCTTGTGCAAGTTTGTCGATGCACTCGGGAACCTGGAATGCCAAAAACATTTCTCTAAAACATCAAAATCCTCAAGGTTTCCAATATTTACAATTATTTATTTATTTTATTTATTTAAAATTTTATTTAATGCAAAAAAAAATTCTCTCAATCATAACAATTTTTTCAAAAAGATTTAATGTTGTAAATTATTTATGTAATTGGATCATAAAATCATACCTTCATAATTCTAAAATATTGGCATGTTTTAAAAATAAGATGATTTTCCAAAAAAAAAAAACCAACCATGAAATTATTAATTTTTCCAAATTTTGTGAGAGATTAAATAATGGAAAAATTTCACCCCAAAATTATAGCAAAATTAGTCAAATTTTACACTCAAAAAATGGAAGTTTCCCAATATTTTGTCCCCCCCCCCAAAAAAAAAAAAAAAACAAAAAAAAAAAAAAAAAAAAAAACACCGACCCCAATTTGCAATTTGTCTTCCACAGCGGTTGCGCCAACGAGTGTAAGCTCCTTCTCAATTAAATCCGAAGCGGCATCCAATAGTGCATCCCGATCATGGCCAATTGTTGTTTTGGCCGTGTGGAATACATCGTTCCATTCGGCATATTCACCCTCTTCCAATACTCGATAGGCGAGCGCAAGTGTCCTCAATCCGGCGTCGCCGTACTTTGCAAGATGCATTTTAGTTGTTTCCCAATAGACCTTGCCGATCTTACTCAACCGATCATAAATAACACTGAAACATCACCCAAAAAAAAATCGTTGCAAAGACAAATTATCAACATGTGTACATGAAAATCTAGGAAATATGAACAAAATGATGCCATCTATAATTAATCAATTGATGTTGCAAATAATAGTGATGGGGTCACTATTATATATATATATATTTATTTATTTTTTATTATTTTTTATTTTTAGTTTTTCTGGTGGTGAAACTTTTTGACATTTTAAGCAAAAAATAATTTAAGGAAAAATTTGAATAATTTTAAATATATAAAATGTGAGTTTTCATCAAATTTTTGCTACTTTTACCTCAAAAATTACTTTTAAAATTGGGGAAAAAAAAAGGACCATTAGATGGGCCATGTTAATTGTGTATTATACACATTTACATGTCTATTTCAAGTGGGAAAAAATTGAAAAAAAAGAAAAAGAAAGGTAATTAATTAAAATATATAGCTCACCTATCCGCACCCTTACACATAAGCATGAGTGGGCCATCCGGGAACCTAACAACACATGACATGCGTTTCCGAGTGCTATTGAATTCCAATAAATTGAGGATTTTGTATTCCCTACATTCAACATGCACAAAGTCATGCTTCATCTCATACCTTCATGAAAACAAAAAAGATATGGCAAAACCACAATGAAGTTTTAGCCATTTTATTTTGTTTCATATATTTATTTATTTATTTTTTATTATTATTATTTTTTTAATTATTATTTTTTTTTTAAATTTAAATTTTTTTCCCAATAGGAATGTGTATTATATATAGATACATACAAACATTCCTATTTAAAAAATTTAGCTCTATTTTTAAGTAAATGTATGCACATTGTATGACCTAATTGGTTTCTAATCTTTTTATTGCTAAGCTAAAATCTATACCGGCAATGATCACACAAAAAAATTGAAAAAAATTGAAAAAAAAATGTAACGAGAGAGAGAAAGAGGGTGTTATAAACTTGCTAGCCTTTCCACAATGTCTTTGCCGGATGCTCGGTTCCTCTCTTTGACGAAAATGCTATTTTGTGTGCGTTTAATAAACTCGAATCCAAACTCCCTTGCGGCAACCACGAAAGATGCCTCATCAGGGGACTCGGCCTCGTAACTTATTTTGCCGGTGGCTTCGTCAAGTTCGGGAATTGAGGTATGACAAATTGCGAGGATGCGGAAGAACAATTCGATCTTTTCCGAGTTGGGTTGCTTCAACCATTGCCCGTTCATTAGGCGTGCATCCTTGAAATTAAAACCCTTAATTTTTGGTTGTTTATTGCTCTTCCCAAACCCCTTATTATTATTATTATTATTATTACTATCGTCTTCACTAGCACCTTCCAATGAGGACACGTCTTGCCCTAGCTTTCGAGCAATGGCTTTTTCCACTTCGGTCACCCCTCGACCATAGGCCACACCAGCGATCGAACATTTCAAAAAGTCCATTTGGTTGCAAGTAAGTGTTCCGGTCTTGTCGGAAAGAATTGTGTCCACTTGCCCGAGTTCTTCATTCAAGTTGGAAGTCCGAGCACTTGCCGGTTTGTCGGTTTCGTCGTGGTACATTTTAAGGTCGTTGTTTATAAACCAAACTTGTAACAATTTGACGATTTCGATCGAAACATAAAGAGAGATGGGGATGAGGTAACCGTAAAGAATAAGGGCGGTAACAAAATGCAATATACCAACCATGGCGGGTTTTTTGGGGTTATAATAGTGGGTTGTGGTGTCCGGTTGTAAGTACCACCACATAGGCGAATCATTTTTTGTTCGAATGCCGAAGACAACGGAGCCTCCGGTAGCAATAAGAAGCAAAACATTGAAAAGGAAATAGATGACGGAGTCCATTTTCTTCTCGATTCCGCTCCGTTTCGATGGCGCATCCGTCGCATTTTGCATCACTTTTGTGTCATGACCCGTAAAAATGGCGACACCAAATACGTATTGAGTATTGCGGAGCTTCGAATCTCGTAACAAAATTTGTTGTGGCCCGATCGGCAAAACCTCTCCTCCGTACTCCATATTGCCAATGAAAGTGTACAAACTAGGGTTTGGATCCTCGCATTTCACTTCCGCACTAAAGCTTGCAAATTTGGCGTCTTCGTCGCACTCGACCGTGCATTCGAGCGACTTCTTCAACTTCAAGTTCGTTTCGCCATCCAAATTCATAGTCTCCACGTAACAAACCCCGTCCAAATAGCTCGAAGAGAGCATCAAGAGATCCGAAGGAAAGAACTTATCCCTCTCAACCCTAACCACGTTCCCGACCTTCACATCTTGCCATTTTGTCTCTTTGAATTGCGCTTCTTTGCTCACATATACCATTACTATCCTCGCATTGATCTCTTTATCCTACAATTTCCACCATAACCCACAAAAAAAACACACACACACACAATCTCAAGATCAATCAAGACTTTTTGAAAATTAATTCACATTTTGTCATAAGAAATCAAAGATTATATCATGTGTATTCGCCACTAATTTCACAATTTTTCACTTCCCCCCCCCCCTCACCTCCCCAAAAGAATTTTTTTTTACTTTAAATTTAGGCTTTTTTGGGGGTGGATTTGAGTAATTTAAACAAAGATTGATGTATTGATATAAGTTTTGATATAAGCAAATCAAATTAGTGTACAAATGATTAACTCAAACATAATTTAAGCTCAATAAATTTAAATTTTTTTCACAAAAAGAAATTTATTTAAAAAATAAAAAAAATAAAAAAAAAACAAGTTTACCTGCAAAAATCGATGCCAATCTTCAATGCCTTCCTTGGCCATACTCACTCCAATAACGAATGTAAGGGGTGCAATTAGGCTAAGTGGTGAATACGGTGTTGCGGGTGTTAATGAGATTGCGGCGGCAAGAAGGAAGTAAAGGTTTGCTACTCTTCGGAATTGCTCATACAATGCTTTGGGGAAGAAGGAGAGAAGATTGTACTTGGTGGTGGACACATAATTGGATTGGTAAATGTAAGGAGGCTTCGTATGCCTTTGCAATTGATTGCAAAACACAACCCGACTAAACCCCTCAGCTCCTCCTCCTCCTCCATTCACGCTTGCACCTTGCGCCTTGATACAATCAGTAAATGAGAGCATTTTGCTTAATCTTAACCCATTTCTCTTTTGTGCCATTCTTTTTTTTCCTTTTTTTCCCCCTAAATTTCTAAACTCTAAATTTCACATTTCAAGTTCACAAATTACACCCACAAAAACATGTCCATTAAGTGTTGCCACTTATAAATTTTCCATTTCAAGCTTGTAGTTTTGTACCCACCCATATACTTACATTAAATGTTGCAAACCCTAAATTTCCCCATTTCAAGTTTGAAGTTGGCAATAAACACACACACAAACAAAATGTTGGAAATCCAAAGTTTCCCATTTCAAGCTTGTAGTTTTGTACCCACCCATATCCACACATAAAATGGTGCAAACCCTAAATTTCCCATTTCAAGGTTGCAGTTGGCAATAAACACACACACACAAACAAAATGTTGGAAATCCAAAGTTTCCCATTTCACGCTTGTAGTTTTGTACCCACCCATATCCACACATAAAATGTTGCAAACCCTAAATTTCCCATTTCAAGTTTGAAGTTTGCAATAAACACACACACACACACACAAAATGTTGCAAATCTGAGGTTTCCCATTTCAAGCTTGTAATTTTGTACCCACCCATATACATACATAAAATGTTGCAAACCCTAAATTTCCCCATCTCAGGTTTGCACTCACCCACTGCATACATAGAAATGTTGCAAACTCTAAAATTCCCCATTTCAAGTAATTCACTCACCCACCTACATGAAAGTGTTGCAAACTCTAAATTTTCGCATTTCAAGTTTGCACTCCACCCAACCACATACATATATGAAATGTTTGCTATTCTCTTCTGCTTTCATCAACCCACCCACCAAATAAGTAGAGGTGCTTTGCCAATCTTTGATGAACTTCCTAATTTTCAGCCAATTCTCTTTCTCAACATGTACTCTGATTGACATCTTGAAGTTTGAGTCCCTAACTCTCTGGCTGCTACCCCCCCCCAACCCCACTCTTTTATCAATAACCCTAAAACTAGAACTACAGTACCAAATGGAGATGGAAAGCTTGGAAACAAAAATTTCCACCACCTGAAAAATTGTTTGTTAAACTGAGGAACAATACCAATATCGACTGTTTGTTACAAAGAGTTTTTCTCAAGTTATCAAAAACAATATAATTGCAACTAACTAGGTAAAAAGATCCAAAGCCCAATACCCTAGTACATAGTAGTTAGTTAGGGTGCACAGAAGTGGGCACTAAAACAGATGAAAACAGTTTTGTGAAGTTTGTTTTAACAGAAGCTTGTTATATGAGGTTTTTTTTTTAGTGAGGTTTCTCCTTGTTCAGGAGATTGACAACACAAGAAAAGATGTTAGGATCCATCAAGGTGCCAACAACATCAAGATGCTCAAAAGTTCAGCACCAGGTTGTGTGCGGTGTTGCACTGATTTGCAGCAGTCAAGTCTGAACTATTTTACCTTTTATGATATGCCATTTGGCTCACCAACACATTAACCATGATATCACTAGAGCTGGATTTGCATCTCTTCCCCAAATGCAGCAGGTCTGTCTGTGATCCTCGCCTCCCACCAATGGTTACAATACACTTTTGTCATTGATCATACAAGCTATAGTAGATTTTGACATTCTCTCTCACTGGACAATGGTTGATCACCTTGTCATTTCTCTGCTTCCAAAATTGTCAGAGCAATGCCATGGGTTGGAATCAGAGCGTTCAGTGAAATGAATTTCCTTGTGCCGGAGTGAGGTTGTTTGTATCAACAGCCGGATGATCAAGTAACAAGAAATGGGTCCACCTTCAAAGATTTCTCTAGGCATCATTGGACATGTGTTGTTGCTCAATCGCGCCTTTTTGGCCAAATCTTTTGCTTCAGAAAGCTCCTCAGATTTGATTGCAATTTACAGGAAAACGATTATATCCAACTTTCTGAATCCAGGTGAAAAGACAGCTGAAAACATAGAGCATTTTATGACCCATGCAGATCTTGAAAACCTTTACAGATTTGGAAGAAAAGGGAGAAAAAAAGAAGAAAATTGTGTACACCTGAAATCTTGGTCACACATTTAGGAAAAACAAAGATAGGTGTAGTATATTACCTTCACCACCAGTGGGTATGCTTCAAATCTGCTGGACTGAATCTTTCCTCTTTGTGTGATCCAGAGGGTGTACCCATGCTTCGACAGACATTCGACAGCAATCAATTAAAGGTGGCCAGTTCCACACTTCCACTCTACAAATTGAAATCAACAAATTATTGATCAGCATGCGCAACTTTGTAAACATTTTGATTTGTAGAGTGGAAACACATGTCCCAGCACCAAGTACATGACCACAAACAAACTATTGATCAACATGCATATAGCACCACAAAACGATTCTGTAGGTTGGCAAGTCCAGCAACTGTTCGCACAATGTTGAGCACCAGAAGCACAGCATGTTATCTCTTCAATTGCACTCTTGCCATTGTTGGTAAGCAGTACACTTCACTCTTGTCAGGGAACCAATCTATGAAGAAGCACATCCAGGTGGTCTCATTTGAGTTCATCGATGAAGCCAAACCAATAGATGACCATCCCAGGCCCAGGGTTTAGGGTTTTGGGTTTAAACCTTAAAGCCTTAAAACCTGTAGACACAATGCATACCTGCCAATAGACTTTGCAGTCATTATCATACAGCATGCGGTAATGTTGATGTGCTTTGACAATATAAAGCTACAATCTATTGAGATATCGTCTACCTCAAATTCAAATTGGCCTGCACTTTGTGAGAGTGTTCATCTCAAATATGAGGCTTTCACTGTCAATCCAGTTCACCATAAACCCTAAACCCTAAACCACACACACCATTGGGGGAATAGCTTCTTCACATCAGGAGATAACCAAAAAGAAGAAGAAGAAGAAGAATTACCTTGCAAATGTATTCCTGAATTTGCTGCCGGGCCTGGAACTTGGGTTGCTGCAGATGGAACATGGCGGTATCAATTGCTCTTGAGAGCGAATTGCCATCAACGTGACATATTGTAGCCAGGGGTATTTGGAACGAACAGCTTCTACAACCTTCTTCTCATCCTTATGCAACAGCCCCTCACGAAGGTCCTCACACTCTGCTGCCTTCATTTCTTCAACCTTCCTTATTCCACAACAAAAGCAATGCAATGTATGTCACCAAAACTCTCTCTTCCTCTCTCTCTCTACAGAATCGAGGTTCTGTTTCCAAAGTTTTCTCTGTGTCTCTCTCTCACCGGGATCTGTGGTGATCCACCTCCTCCATCAGTGACTGAGGCAATTTGGTGATCCCAAATGGTGGGGATCACCAAATTGCCTCAGCAACTGATGTTTTCTATCAATGCAAGTCTCGCAAATAGACTTGCATTAGACTGCACAACAAGCACACTTCACCAAAACAGACCTAGAAGCAAGCTCCTTCGGGAAAGCTTTTCATAATGCAGCAATTGCTTGCCACCCATGTAAGGAGATCAAATCTTTCCTTCATTGCCACCATTGGAACTTGCACCCATGATCAAAACAAAAACAAAACAATGGCTCATAACTAGACAACATCAATAACTCAAGAAAAAAAGAAAACCAAAACCCAATGTCACAATGGATTTGCTTGCCATTCTTTGCTTGCTTCCTTTTGTGAGTTGAGCTTTGTGCTGAGATTTGTGTAGTATGTAATGCATTATGGCTGTGCACTAATAGGCCAAGTAGTTGATTATGGCATCGATTTGGCTTCAAGCAAATGATGATGTTTCTATTGACATGAAGGTCTAAGGTGGCAACTTATGTCGTTCTCTTAACAACATTTTATGACATAACCTTCTCGTGATGATCATACACTCATCAATAATGACCAAAATGTGTATGTTGGACATAAGTTCTATTAGAAGCTATGAATCTAGCACCCCAAACCATAATGTCATGGAAGTGCTTCCCAAATCAAATTTCACCATAGGAAGAACATGGTCTTTCACCCTTGCACATTTTGTTGGGTGTTTTGCCTCGCTTGCCTAACACCTCACCAACATATTGGGCAAGAGCTTTACCATTCTATAACATGTTATTACTTTTTCAAAGAGATTTCCAAGGATACATGAATTTTTGTTGTTGTTGTTGCACCTTGACCACACAAGAAACAAAATAGGGTGTAGAACAAAACATGCAACAACTTTCAATTGTCCCTCACCTTCTTCACATGCAATTTATATGATCAAAGTTAACCTTCTTCACTTAGTAGCAAAAACAACCAAGTCGAGTTTGCATACCAAATTTGAAAATAGGTTTGGTTGGGAATAACGTCTAGGGTGCATGTGTGTTCATCACCTTTATACCTCCACTAAAATTAGTTCAAGTTGTCAACATCATAACCAAGACCAAGACCACACCTTGTTGCCTCTCCAAAAACATAATTTGAAAATAATCACACCCAAAACTAAAGCTATGAATTATTATCAAGGATCTAATTGCTAAAAATAAAAAATTGTGAAACAACAAATGCCACTCTTGTTCACTTGTGACCTAAATCCCGCCTCCTCCCCCCTTCCCCAAGCAAGTATGGACATAATATATTATTTATCTCTTAGCATTACACCACTAAATCCCCAATCCAAAGCTTTAAATTATTTTCTTTAAATTGATGTACTTTAACAAAACACATGCTCCAAGGTATGTAAATTTGAAATTTTATATCCTATTCATAGCCCTAGATAGATGTAAGAAATATGTGTACATCAAATTACATATGTTTTGACATTTAGGTGAAGAATGTTTCATGTTACGTAACATAATTGAATGATTCAAGAGTTTATTGGAACACCTCAAAAGAACTATAAGTTGCTTTTATATTTCATCATTAACTAAGTGTCAACTATGACACCATTTATTTTTAATACATTAATGGTTCATTCACAAGCCTTTTTACTTTAATCGTGGTGAATGAATCAAATATTTTGATTCTTGCATTTTGACATGGGATTTGGTCTTTGGAATTTGTTTTTAAAATTTCAAAACATGAATTTTTTTCATTTTAAATAAATAAAAAATGCCCTTTTTACCCCAAATAAAGTATATGATAGGGGGATACTCAAACCTTACCTATTTATTATAAATTTTCATTTTTAATACCCAAAACCTAACTTGATGAATTTTTTTGAATGTTATTATACCCTTATTTGATGGGTATATATATATATATATACCCAAGGATCATTGGGAAAAAAATAACATATTTTAATTGCAAATAACAATTTTTCTTTAAGTGGATATAACAAAAACAACATACATGCACAACATTATTTGTGTTTTTCAAAATTCTCTCACAAAATGACAACAAGTGTTCACACAAATGTGAAACCAAACCCTTGTATTAATATCTTAAGTTTTTCAACCTTCATTTGTTTGTTCCATGTAGCAAAAGCTATTATTTTCATAATGACATTTGAGCACAAAAAGAAAACCATTGAGAGAAAGATAAACAAGCAAACACACATAAACTTTCACAATTATACAATTAAAAACATGCACACACAAAGAAGTCACAAACACAAAAATATGCATGTAAACACAAAAGCACATAGAGATGGTCGCAAAAAAATCAACAACCTTTGTTCATCAATGGTGCAATTTTTCTTATTTATTTTATATTCCCCCTTTGCAAACCCCCTATTTACATTTGGAATTCCTCTTGTGTTGAAGGTTAGTACTTCCTTATTCAACTTGGGCTCCATGTTGTTTCACATTATTAATGATGATCAAACTTTTTGTTCCTTTTTTTGTTCCCATATGGTTTTTAATAATTCATCATCATCATTATTGTTAAACAATAAGAGTCTTAACTAATTAATATAAATATAAACATGATGGCCATGAAAAGGCACATGTCAATTTATTTTTTTATATCCATGTTGATAGGTAGATGAAAGGGAGATAATTAGAAGAAAAAAAGGAGTGGAATATTTAGGTTTTCGTATGAATTTTCACATTCCAAATAGTTGGAATTGTCAATGGACAACCATACAAAGGATTATGCAAAATTCTCCTTATACTAGCTCTAAAAAAACTTGTCATTGGAATTAGAACTAAAGAGGCACATGTCTAAAAGTTGCACCCATTAACAATATTGTGAAGAACAAATTTCACATGATTTCCCACATCGCCCAAGTGATGAGATGCAATTTTTTTATATTAGTAGCACCATTTCAAATGACAATTTGAATGGTACAAATTACGCAAGTTCTAAAATGAAATTAGTTTAAGTAATTGTTAAAGATACAAAATTGTCCTATGTTGGTTAAACAACATGGGTGTTAAGAGACTGTAATACCATCATTGGATGGTAGTTATTGTCAAATGGCAAAACAATCTTTAAAAAAATTTAAAATGAAAATGTTTTCTAATGGTAGAACCATTAGTACAATGAATTACCTTCATAGAGTAGAATAATAAGAAGTTAGTTCTAAGAGGAATTGTAATATAAATAATATTAGTTACTAGAAATAATATTTTAGTTTACTTAGGAAGGCATCCTAGTAATTATTCAATTATTAATGGTAAGTATTCTACTTACCATCTTCTATTTACTAAAGGATGAATCCATCTAAGTTAATTAGTCGAATTAAATAAGGAATGGATGGATTTCCCTTAATTAGGATGTGTGGAAAAGATTAGGATAATGAAATTTAAGAGGATGAATACTCAACCTTTGTGTGGTGAACATCCTTCTTGGGTTCCTTATTTATTTCTTGGGAATAGTGAAAGATTTCATTAAAAGATTAAATCATTAATTTTCATTATTCATGAGGAAATTAAACATTAGATCACTAAGAGGATGTTTGTGTGTGACATTATTGTGTGGGAAAAGGAGAACATAAAATAAAATTGTATTTGTCCTTGTATAATGGAGAGTCGTTGAAGGTTATATGGATTCTAATTTTATTCTTAGTGTGTGTTTTATTTAGAGTATGATAAAGGAAAGGAAAATAGTTCATATTAATATTGCATAATATTTTGTTGTGTTCATATAAATTTTATTTATTTATTTATTATTATTATTTTGTTTTTTCTATATGTTTCCACTTTCTATGGTAGTTTTTAGAATACAAAATACCTTTCTCCATAAGATGGTAATTGTCACAAGCATAAAAACACCAAATCTATAAGATTTCATAATCAAAAAGAGAAAAAAGGTAGGCCTAGTTCCAAATCCAGATTGTGAAACAAAAAGAACAATAACAAAAATATGACACATGCGAATCAAACATCCAATAAGGTTTTATTACAAGGACAAACAAACAAAACAAGGTTATGACAAGAAAACATATTCAAAATTAATGTTGAACACACTAAAAGTAATGGGGAATTCTACTTTTGTTTGTACCTATTAGGCACCTGGCTTAAGGAAGTTTTTAAAAAGACTTCCAACCTACATGTGGCCCATATGTGCTCATGTGTAAACTATGAGTGAATTAAAATTCAACCAAAAGTGAAAAAAGACTCAATTAAAAATCAACTAAAAATTAAATAAAAGTCAACTAAGAATGAATTAAAAATGAACTAGGCTTTAATTAAGAATGAACTAAGAGTTAATTGATGAATTAAAAGTTAATTAAAAGTGAATTAAAACTAAATTAAAAGCTATGTACAAGTGTTACAAATCATGGATGCCAAAAATAGTGAATTCATCAATGAAATTATTAAAAAATTTAAGGGTCATAAAAATAATATGTGATCAAAAGGAGCAAAATGGGGAAAAAATATATTTCAACAAAAGGATCAATAAAAATTAGTACCACCCAAAGACCACCCCAAATGTTTGAAATGACCCAAGATAATTGTGAGGTGCAAACCTAGTAATATAATCCTCTCCATAATTAATTGTTCAACATAATTTCCTATGTTTAATAAAGTTCATACCTTTTTTATAGGGTTTAACTTGACAAGTTGTTGGGTTTGATATTGATTTTCTTAGTATGAACAAAAATAGTTTGGTGATAAATGTCATGGTTATTAGGCGCCATAACAACATCACTTAAAACATTAATCACATTTTGATTTTGAAATGTAATCAAAAGGCAAAGTTGAATTGCAATTGATACAATAACTCCAAGACTGTGGCATTATAATTTTTAATTTGCTTGCATTGATATTTTCAAATGTATTTTTATTAAAGGCAAAATTGAACCCTTGGTTAATTTTTATATTTATCGCAATGTAATATTTATTGGAAAAATTGTTAGTAGAAGTTGATTAATCACGTGTGTAATATAGTGTGCACACATTGGAACTTTCTAGAATCACTACCATAGTTAGTCACTAGAAAATCAATATGGACCCACATAAAGATCAATGCACAACCATTTTATAATATCATTTGAAGCAATCATTAAAAGATCAATATACACCCATTAAAACAATAAGTTGAGTACTCACAAAAAGATCATTATGTAATCATCAGAACATCAATATGTATTTCATTTAAGAATCATAAGGGATAATCCATTCACCTTTGTCTTTGGTAGTTCATGTCATTACAATAAAATAATCCATTGGAATTCCACTAGTCTTTGCCACGTGACCTTGTTGATTAGCTAATTCCACTAAGTTGAACAAGATGTCATTATAATGGAATTGGTCCAATCCACTAGAAAAATGAATGGAATGCACAATGGCTAAGACCACATTTCTTAGTTATGTTACAAAATTTAGGATTTGCAAGCTTTTATTCATTTGCCCATGAATTTAATTCCAAACACTATAACTTTTATAAAAAAATTCAACTAATTTCTATAATTAATTTTTTAGTCATAGATGACGTTTTCAATTATATTTCCCTTAGTTATGTTGGACAAGTCGCAAACAACAATAATCATAAACAACAACCATTCATGGATGGGAAAAAAATATTGTAGTATTTGGGCAATTCGATGTTAGTTATATTATTTTTTATTTTGTTGAATTTTTTTGAAAAATGGTACGTAATTAGGTTGAAAACTTTACAAACCTTATTCACCATTTGCCAAACGTTCATGAAATTTGGCCATCATTTGTCAAATATTCAAGAAACCCCTTTTTTTGCATTCGTTCAAAAATTTATTGTATAGGGTAAAGCCATGTTATCAAGGAACTATTGTGTGAGCATTGAGGGTAGAGCTTGAGCTCCATGTAGTAATTCCTTAATAATAGGGCCTTACCTTACATAACAACCAAGGTAATCAATGGTTTTTAAAAAAAAAAAAATTCCCTACTAAATATCTCATTGGTTACATCCTACAACCTAAGGATCTTATAATCTTACACCTTTCGCCTTAGTGCTCTTTTTATAAGTTTAATTATTAAATGTAATCTATCCTATAAATACATTAATAGTTCTTTTCAAGGTGGTTACGCACTAGCTTAGATATTTATCACACTAGTTTAGAGATTATGATTGTTGAAATATCAAAAAAATAAAAAAGTTTATAAAAAAAATAAAAAATTAAACAAAGGTGTTGAATTGGATTTTTGAAAATAATTTAAATATTAGACAAAAGTCTATCAAATTAACCTAGGTACTACAATACATGTTCATTTGTTGACTCACCATATATGTATTGTTGTTTTGCACCTAGCTTGCAACTAATTTGGTCAACCTTGTATTCTTATTTTTTTTATGTTGCCATGTGTCACTAATTTAATATATTTTTCAATATTTTTATTTTATTTATGAAAATTTGAAATAATCTAAGATGTTTAATTTTTATTTTTGGATGATTTTATATTGTGACACATGGCACATTAAAAAAATGTGCCACATGGCATATTAATTGAAAATTTCCAAAATCAATTAGGTAGATAGGTATGTAAGTAGGTTGAATAAGGTAGGTAGGTAGGTAGGATCTACTTATTTATTTACTTAAATTAAACACCTACCTACTTAGGTTAGATATCTACTTAGGTGGGTAAATAAATAAATAGTTAGATTGATAGGTTGGTTAAGGAAGTGGGGTAATTAAGGGGTAAATATGTAAAATTTGAGTTAAACCTTTTAATTGGTTCATCCTTTATGGCTCATTTTTTGAATATGAAAATGTGAGGCAAAGACCTTTGTTATATACTTTTCAAAATGAGAATGAAAAACAAACTTTATAAGATAAATTTTGAACTTGAAGTTTACTTGCAAATTGTTTTGCAATTAGAAAAGTTTAGTTGCAAACTTTACAACTAGAAGGCTTATTTCATATCTTTTATCTTTATTTTTATTTTCATAAATTGTATAATTCAGTATGTAAGTGATTAATTAATTAGCAAGTTAATTAATAAATGAAAAAATTATTAATTATTTAAAAATTAATAAATTACATGTATCAATAATTCATCAATAATTTATAGTTACATAATTAACCAATTAATTAAAATATTATTAGATATATGAAAATGAGGATTTAATTTATTTAAAATGTTAATTATAACATTATATTATCTAATTAATAACTATTAAATATTAATTGTAAATACTGAAATTAATTATATATATGTTTGTAATTTAATTATTTAATATCTAAAATGAAAAATTATATATGGTAATAGTATTATTAATGTAGCTAATAATTACCATAGATTAACTATTGTATTATAGTTATTTCAATTTTTTTTCATTTGGTGTAAAGAACATTAAATAGAATAATTAATAATTAACAATAATACTCACCTTTCTATAGTAACCTAGGCTAATGATTTTATTATCATCCACATTGTTATTTCACTTGTTATAACTATTTTTGAATTATTATAATAAACATTTAAAATTATTTTATTATTTATAATGAAAATAAAAATGAACATTTTAATTCACCTTATTAATGTAATCCCTGAAAATACATTAATTACATTCATTACTCTAATATAGTTGCAAGTGATGTTTCCAACTTAAAAACTAATTGCAAAAACCAGTTGAAAAAACCTTGATTTTTTCTACTGAAATTTGGCCTTGAACCACACATATTGGATCATCATTCTACATACTACATCATGTAGTATGATGTACATCATCATACTACAACATCATGTTGAATCATCATATGTCACTACAGCTCCCACAAGAAATAGTTGTTCCAATGATGGCTAGAAAGAGTGAATGTGTTTCACAAACATTGTGCATCCCAAATAAGTTCACCCATGAAAAAAAATTCTCTTGCACCTACCCACTTGTTTGTCAATGAGGTCATTCTTTTCTACATCCATTTCTTTGTTGGGTTCTTGTGATCATACACTCTCTTGAACATGCAAGAGATTCGAAGCAAAATGCAAATACCAAACAACGGGACATTCCAAGCTTGAACATTTGAAGCAAAATGCAAATACCAAACAACGGAACATTCCAAGCTTGAACATTTGAAGCAAAATGCAAATACCAAACAACGGAACATTCCAAGCTTGAACATTTGAAGCAAAATGCAAATACCAAACAATGGAACATTCCAAGCTTGAACATTTGAAGCAAAATGCAAAATACTAAACAATGACCTCTATCGATCAATGGTTTGAACCAAAGGAACTTACAGAGTGCTGCGAGTGGTACATAGCCTTGAAGAAAGAGCACCACCTGCATTCGCAAGAAATTTGCTCAAAAGCACAATGTGATGATGTAAAGAGATGAGTAACAAAAGGATCACATTATGAAGAGCTCAAAATCTCAAAAGTATCAAGAGTGTGTCTGAAGGAGCAGGACTTTGTTTGCCACAAACCATTTTGATCACTGCATGATCGACAAAATTGCATGATCAAATTGCACATGCAATACACACAGAAGAATGCCCTTACAACATCAAATGAAAAAAAGTTCCTGAACCACACCCGCAATGCCTAAAAGCAGCACCAAAAAAGCCAAGACTCTACTCCAAAAAGCAACACAGCTCTACATCAGTGAAAGGGGGGGGATGCATACAAATACAAAAAAGTTCAATGTTTGTGAATGAAGAACATCATCATCAAACACAAGGAAACGAAAACTTCCAAAAAATCAGATCTTCTCAAGCTTTCAAGAACTTAAATTGCTTGCAGGAAGCAGCAGTTGTTTATGTTGCAGCTTCTGTCAGCTAAAAGATGAGAAGCGAGAGAACTCTTGTTTGTTGAGAGAGAAATCTAATCACATTTCTGCTTTCCAAGAAAAACATTCCCTGCCACAGTTTTGGTGGGTAACCAACTGACATCAGTTCTGCAAAGCCCAACAGAAGCAGATTAGATATTCATATTGCTCAATTTGGGCATCAGTGGTCCATCCATGGATCTTGAGAATGAGGACTTTTCTGTTGGCTAATGGGAGCTTGTCAATTGCTCGTGCAAGGGGGGGGGGGGGGGGGGGGGGGGGGGGGGGGGGGGGGGGGGGGGGGGGGGGGGGATGAGTTTGATTCAAGAGACAGAAACCGATGAAAGAAGCTCAAAATGCAACAACTCCAATTGATGAATAAGCATGGTTCCAGTGATCAACTCAAGAGAATTTTTTTTGTCTTGTTTGTTTTTTCTTATACCTGGCGAGCTTCTTGTTTGATTCGAGCATCTCTTTCATCCATCACTCGGTCCCATGCATCATTCCTTGGATGCTTTGGCTGCAACAACATAACAACAAGAAGCCATGAATGCATGCCCAGAGAGGGAGGGTTTAGGGTGAGAGGGAGACACAAAGAGAGAGAGAGAGAGAGAGAGAGAGTCGCTTGTCAAATGGGTTTTGCAAAAGACAGATGCACCCATTTACTTCTCAGAGTGTAGAAAAGGGATGTCCGAAAGAAGAAGAAAAAGAAGAAGAAGATTCAAGCCTCAGAATGTAAGTTCAGATGGTGATCCGTCTCAAATGAGGGAAAGAGAGGTAGCTAGGAAAAGAGATTTGGGAGTGAGAGAGAGAGAGAGAGAGAGAGAAGAACAACAGACACAAACCTTGCCGGTTGTGAGTTTGTTGATCACGTCCTGCGAATTTTTCATCACGGAGATCATGGCCGAGATAACACGCAGCGGCAGCATCGACTCCCACGACATCTCCAATCCCTCCCACTTTTTCCTACTACAGCTGGGAAGAAGAAGAAGAAGAAGAACCAAACCCCACCACCCAAAACAACGAGAACCACAACAACAACTACAACGAGAGAGAGAGAGAGAGAGCGAGCGAGCTTCCGATCTGACAAGCTCTTTGCGAAAGACCTGCGATCCCCAAACCCTAGTAGGAGTAGTTTTCTTCCTCTTCTCTCTCTCTCTGTCTCGACAAACAAAAACAATATTGCTGTGAGAGATTGCTTGCTGCTGCACGTCAGCTAAGAAGACGAAGACAAAGAAAGACAAACGGATGAAAAGCTGAGCGCACACAAACAAACAGTCCACACACAGACAAACACACACGCAATGATTTCACGTGTTGGGTATGACTGAAGTTGATGATGATTGTATGGGACAGGTGTTGTCGTTTGTTGGCTGTATCCATCCTTTGTCCTTGCTTGCTGCAAGCAAACAATCCACAAACCAAGTGTTGCAGATAGGTAGCTGAAGGAAGGATTCATGGATTTTTTGGGGTCCTGAAGAAAGGGATTCACAGTTTTGAGTGCTGAGGGAAAGAATTTGCAGTTTTGGGTCCTGAAGAAAGGAAGGGATTCGCAGTGTTGGGTCCTGAAGGAAGGAAGGATTTTGGTAGTTTTGGGTGCTGAAGGAAGGAAGGGATTTGCAGTTTTGGGTGCTGAAAGATTGGCGGTGGAGCTCGGACAAAATGAGGCAGAAGTCGATCCATTTGATGATGCGTAGGTTGTGGACTCGAGCTACAGCACCGGCAGCAGCAGCAACAACCAAGGTGGGGGTGCTGGTGGCAAAAGAACTACGACCATCTACCAAACTTCTAGCTTCACGATTTTGTGTAAGTCCCTGTTTTCTTTGAAGCAAAATTCATTCATAGCAGCAGCAGCAAATCATGTCACAGAGAGAGAGAGAGAGAGAGAGAGAGAGAGAGAGAGAGAGAGATTGATTTCTTTCACACTCTAGACACAAAGTTTTTCTCTGCTAGATCAATCCTTCAGTGGGAAGAAGAAGCAGCAGACGAAGAGGAAGCAGATCAATTTGCTGTGACGAAATTGAATGCAAATCCTGTAGTGGGTTTTGCTGCAACTTCTTCTACTTCTACTACTATGTTGATTCTTTTTTGCTTCAGCTGAGAGATGATGGTTTTGGAAGTTTTTTTGTGGGGAAGACCAAAATCGCACCAAATTCTTGCTTGCAACTTTTGCTTGATGGATGGAAGAAGCTGTTGTACTAGATGGTGTTGTGTTTTTGATTCAGCTCGGGAGTCACTGTAGAAAGCTAAGTAGTAGATCTATGCTTGTCAGCAAAGATCCATGGGAGCAAGCTTTTCTTTCAGCAGTGAATGAAGAATTCTCAACTTTGATTCAAGGAAAAGGATGCTGCATTTGTTGGAAATGCTTAACATATTCTTCCAAGGAAAATTCAAGGATGGTCAACAAGAAGATGATTAGATCAATCCCTGCTTTTTCTTTTTCCCCATAACAGTTTTTTTGTTGAGAGAGAGTTTTTGGTTGCTGATGCAAATCTCTTCTCTTCCAAATATCCAGAATGTTGTTGGTAGGGGTCAAGCATTTTTCTCAACAAATTCTCTCACTGAGGAAGCTTCTGCCAATGGGCGTATGTGTAGCCTACTACTTGACGAAACGGCTGAACAGGTTAGTTGTGTGTTGCTGTCTTCCTTCCTTCACAACCTCTTCTAGTTTGCAGCTTGAGATTATCACAACCGCAGCAGATCTTCTTCATTGCAGCAGCTAGCTAATCTGATCAAATAAAACAATCTAGCATAGAAGAGGCAGCAGTTGTGCATTCGTGTGTGATGATCATGTTGGAAGTTGTGGGGTTTTGGGTTTTGCTGATTTAGAGAAATCTTTCCTATTCTCTTCAATGCCACAAACCTGTTTGTTTTGCTCAGACAAATGTCTGTACTTTTGTGTCTGTCTGCACTTCACTTAGAAGCCTGCATTTTTTGTGTGTGTATGTTGTTTAGTTCAAAGAAAGTGTCCGGCAGTTTGCACAAGAGAACATCGCTCCACATGCTGCCAAGGTGGATGCCAGCAACTCCTTTCCAAAGGCAGGTTCTTGTACATTCTCATTTTCCCCAAGTGTCTGTTGTCACAATCTTTTTTCCTCCGGTCACAAGTTGATGTTTTGTGTAAAAGCAATCATAAATGTAAAAATGCAGAGATTGTCCAACATTGCAAAATGACAGACAGACAGAAATCCCATAATTGCATAAGAAAACATCAAATTGTTGTTCTTTTTATGGTTCCCTTTCATTTTGCAGCAGGCCCTGTAAGTACTGTGGGAGTGACCGACAAATGCCAGCATTTGCTGATCAATACAGGATTTTCTTATGGGAACAGGATGTAAACTTGTGGAAGCTTATGGGTGACTTCAACCTGCATGGCATCACTGTTCCTGGTGAGAAAAAACGGTAGTCTTTATGGCATGCTTGGTTGTTTTTCTTATCGCATGGCAATAGACTGATGTAGATTTTTTTGCATCAATTGCCTACTGGAAGGAAGGAGAGGTTTGGAATGAATCGAATGTAACAACATTATGAAAACATTTTTATTTTTATTTTTTGTTGGGGCGTTGCAGAGGAGTTTGGGGGTCTTGGGTTAGGCTACTTATATCATTGCATAGCAATGGAGGAAATCAGTCGAGCATCAGGCTCTGTTGCACTCTCATATGGGGCTCACTCAAATCTGTGCATCAACCAACTGGTAAGCTCAGCCATCTCTCTTCTTTCACATTGTTTCTTTGCATCAAGTTTCACCTGAAACTGTCTTTTTCCAGAAAGAGATAGATGTGAAGTGCTTGATGTGGATGCTTGGGGTTTCATTTCCGTAAGGTGCGCAATGGGAATTTGGAGCAAAAGAGAAAGTTCCTGCCAAAGGTGGGCTCCTTCTAATCCTAACAAAACTATTGTTTTGTGCATGAATTGAACCCCCATTTAGGGTTTAGGGCTTTTCTTCCTTGTTTTCTTCTTGTTCTGGGTTTGTGTCGTTGACTTGACTGAGAGGTGAATGTGAAGTGCCTCATGCTAGTCTTATCCTGCCAAGAGATTTGACACATGCTACCTGGGACATTGGGGTTGGGTGAGAGTCCTATTGTGTAATGCCCATAACAGTAACCATCAACCACCAATCCTTGATGTAGTGACACTTCTCTCACCTGTTACAGGGAGGTCTCATTGGGTGATTGGTTGGGGTGGGATGGAAATTTTGATTTATTGCAGTTGATCAGTGGAGAGCACGTTGGAGCTCTGGCAATGAGTGAGCCAAACTGTATGTACTCAAATTTTCCAAGGGAATAAAAATTGAACCCATACGCCTAAAATTCTGATTTTCATAATCATATTGCATTGCATAGAGTATCCTGTGCAACACTCAAGATTCCAATTGAAGTTTGTTTTTGTTTTGGTGGATGGGTGTGTGGTGGGACAGCGGGATCTGATGTGGTAAGCATGAAATGCCGAGCTGATAAAACTGAAGGTGGATACATTCTGAATGGAAATAAAATGTGGTGCACAAATGGCCCTGTGGCTAACACTCTGGTAATCATTAACCCAAGCTTTTAAACAATGTGTTTTATTATTTTCTGAAGTTTGGTAGCGCCTCTTCTACTATTGTAATATTATTCTCTAAACATTAGAGATGCAAATACATTCACAGCTCTGCTTTTCTCTTACATTTCATGAATTTTATTATTTTGTTTGGTATCTCATTGGGTTTCTTTGTAGGGCTTCAACAAACTTTTTCTGCAAATACATGAACACAAACTTTGTGATTTTTTTGCTTTTCTTTTGCACAGATTGTGTATGCCAAGACAGATCTGAAGGCTGGGCCTCATGGAATCACTGCTTTTATTATTGAGAAGGGCATGGAAGGGTACATCCAGACTCCAGAAAACTGAGAACCTTGGGTGTTAATGTTCTAATCTACTTCACTTGCATGTTTGTTGGGTTTTTTTTTGTCATATGTTGAATTCCAAATTGTGAAGTTTAGTATTGATAGTTGTTATTTGGACAAAAAAATTGCAAACAGATTTTGAGGCATGTTTTGTCTTTCCCATGGGAGTTGCAGATTCACCACAGCTCAGAAGCTTGACAAGCTTGGCATGCGGGGGAGTGATACGTAAGTCTCCTCCCACCTATATACATACATAATTTCCCACTCTTTTATACTACAGGCAGCACTCTTGTGGAAGGATATATGGGAAGGTTTTTCTTGCTTGAAAAGTCAAGGAAAAATGAGAAAGCACAAATTTTGTTCTAGCTCATCTTTTGCAAGAGAGTTTGGTTGATTTTTTTTCCTGCTTGGACCTCTGACTTTTGAATGACTGCACACTTTTGATCTTTTTCAGCTCTTATTGAAAAACAAAGATTGATGCTCAAACGAGATTGAGGGGAGGGATTGCTGTTTTGGGGTTCTCCTACAGGTGTGAGTTGGTGTTTCAGAATTGCTTTGTCACCAATGACCATGTTCTGGGAGAGGAGGGCAAAGGTTTGAATCATTCAACACTATTTAGGGTTTAGGGTTTAGGGTTGAAATTTTCGCCATGAAATCAAGAGCATAGGAAGAGAAGAAAAAGAGGGAGACTGATCTGGGGCATGACTGGGGTTTTGCAGGGGTTTATGTGATGATGTCAGGTTTAGACTTGGAGAGACTGGTCTTGGCTGCCGGTCCTTTAGGCTTAATGCAAGCATGCCTTGACACCGTTCTTCCTTATGTGCAAGAACGCCAACAGTTTGGACGCCCAATTGGTGACTTCCAGTTAATGCAGGTAAAATACAATAGTTTGTCATCAGCAGCAGCAAGTAACATATTTCTTGGGGCAAAGTTCTGAATTGGAGTTTGCTTTTGACATTGTTGAGTCTGAAGTCAGTTTGTGGGTGGGTGGGTTGTGGCAGGGAAAGCTAGCTGACATGTATACAAGCATGCAAGCCTCCAGGTGAGAGACAGTCATTGCTGCTGCCCAAGTCTTGGTAGCTATATCTCGTAGGCGGACTGGAGGAGGTGACAGAAAGTTTACATGGTGCAAAATTGTGGGTGTGTTCTCCTTCACAGGTCCTTTGTGTATTCGGTTGCCCGTATGTGTGACTCTGGACATTCTGACAGAAAGGTATTATTATTATCATAATTTCTTGAAGTTTTAGTTTCTTTGTTTCTTGGGGAATTGATTGATTGAAGAAGTGAGATCAGAATGAGCATTTTTTTGAGCGAGTCCAAAACCGAGATTGCTGCTTCTGTTAACTGTGTAGACAGTTGATGGCTTTCAATTTCCATTTACAATTTTTTCTTTGGTCTCCTCCAGGATTGTGCAGCTGTGATTCTCTTTGCTGCTGAAAATGCAACTCAAATGGCTCTGCAGGTATGTATATATATATACCATATGTCTCATCAACTCTTCTTTGAAGTCTACTCTTAAACGAGACTATTAGAGCTGATACAAAACTTGTGATGTTTTGATGGGGTTCAGGCAATCCAGTGTTTAGGAGGCAATGGGTACGTGAATGAATATCCTACAGGGCGATTGTTGCGGGATGCAAAGCTATATGAGATTGGAGCGGGTACAAGTGAAATTCGGCGCATGTTGATAGGACGACAGCTTTTCAAGGAAGGTAGTAGTTCTTGAAGCGCTTGCTCACAACTATCGGTGAATTAGATTTTTGTACAGCATTTTCTATGAACACTAAGGTAACAATACTACCACTACTTGACAAGGGCATCATTGCTTGAAAGGTGCAAAATCTAGACGCATTCATCTTGGACAATTTGAAGAAAAAAGACTTTCACCAAGTTGTGCTTTGATATTTGTGTTGTGCACAAACTCCTTTTACACAGCAATATGTATGTACTTGTCTGATCAAGTTTCACTTCTATTCGTCATTTTTGGCCATCACTTTGTGTGTTGCTCGAGGCCTTTTATTTCCCCCATAATTATACTTGAACCAACCTTTTCCTCACATAGTCCATAGTTTTTTATTTGCAAGTTATTGTTGGGAAAAAAGGGGAAACATTAGGCCCACCTAAATAGCGATAGGGCTAGTGAAAGTTGGTGTTGTGTTGGATTGTAGAGCTCCAATTTCTCATAGTAAAACAAGAAGCTTGAGAACCAAGGTTGCCGGCAATATTATAGCTAAAGGTTATGTATGCAAGCTTGTAGAATTGCAACACAACATTGGGAGCAACCATTAGTACAATACCAACTTGGTAGTATAAACTATATCGATGCAATTGGCACCAAATTATGTGCAAAAGTAGCAAGGTGGGTAAGAGCCATTAGGAACATCTATGTAATAGAGAAAATTAGGTGCAAAATTAAGTCATTTAAGAGTATGACAATTCATTATTTGACATGGTTTATGCATCGACATAGTTTATGCACATTGACATAGAATTGGAATACAAGTACAACCCTAAAAAGGTGTGGTTAAAAGTTCATTACATAAATCAACTACGCAAAGAGTTATGGCAATTAATCTATAGTGATTCAAATGCGTGTGGTGTTTTAAGGACTAGGACAATATTTTTGTTTTGTGAGAAAGAAAAATGTAACACATATGAGTTGTAATTATATGTTTTTTTGTGTGTGAAGTGTTTTTAGGGTTGAGGATAATATTTTTGTTTGTGAGAAAGAAAAGCATAACACAAAATGAGTTGTAATTGTATTCGTTTTTGTGTCTATGTTTGTAAGGGTTTTTTACTTTTGAGCATGACTAGCTTTGACAATTCACATCTAGGTAGTGAACTTTGCCCATCATTTTTTATACAAATGGCAATGTAATTTCATTTTTCAAAACTTGATGTCGCAAACCCTTTTTCTTACAACTTTTGGATGTGGGTTGTTAAATTTTTTTAAAGAATTATCATCTTTGAATTTTGTCTCATCCCAAGACTAATTTTAAGTTAAAACATTTGATTAAATTTGTTACTGAAAATTACAATCCAAGGTATAATATTTTAAAAATTCAAGTTTAACTAATTAAATATTCATTAATTATTGGAGTAAGAGAAAGTAACTAGGTTAATTTTCATGGTGGCTTCTTTTCACCTAGTTTCCTTGGTTTATTTTTGTCTTTGTCTTTTTGGTTGAATTTTTAAATTTTGATGTTTTGGTTTTCTTTCATCATTATAAGTTTGTATGTTTTGTGCATGATAAGAACCTTGATGCTCCATGTTTGCGAGCATATATTTTTGATGTTTTTAGCTCTCTTGCAATAAATATATTTGTTGACATGATATTAGAATGTAAGTTGCTTGGTGAAAAGGTTGAAATAGACTAGAGTTCAAAATTTTCTAAAGCTAAAATTTGAAAGTCTTTAGTTATTTCATAATAGTTTATCAAGTGCAAAAGAGATGAAAGGAAAGGAAAACATGGAAAAAAAAAAGACAAAAAAACATGAAAAAAAATCTATAAAATCAAAAGTTATGCATGTCAAAGTTTTAAATTTAAATCTAGATCTACTATCAAAAGATCTTGAAATGAAGCTTGTAAGAATTATAGACGAATACAAGACATTTCCATTGTCAAAAAATTTAAAATTTGGGATTCTTTGTGAGAGTTATGGGGTTTTGAAAGTTGTGGTTTAGAATTAGTTTTTTGATCATATTATTTTCATTTGAACCTTTTTTAGATGTATAGTTTTCAGAACTTATAGATCAAAAGATAATACATACGTGAAAAATATTTCAAACCACTTGGATGTCTATTTAAAGAGATGAAAATTTAGCTTTAATTTAGGGGTCGATTCATTTAGGAAGTGAAATTTTCTTTTGATCACCATCAATAAAGTGAAAGATATATGTTTAATATGTTTCTTCAAAAATTTAGTTGTTTATGAATTTTGAAAATAAATTTAAGGTAATCCTTGGGTCCTAGTATGAAGTTAGTTAAAAAGAATGTCAAGATCTTTCATTGAGTTAATGGGGGTATTGTAATTATATTTTGAAGAGTTGCATACCAAAATATGATATGAAATTATGTATTTAATACCATACAAAATATTATATAAAATACACACACATTACACACACATATATACATTAAACTTATGTATAATATAAAATTTTGCATAATATCTAAGTCAAACGCACACATATACATTTGCCAAACTTGTAAAATCAAAACCTTAAGCTTAACCTTAAAATAATAATAATATAATAATAAATTTTTTGAAGAATTTTTTTAATGGAATCTCAAGAGAGATTATAAATGTTACATAGAAACATATGACATTTGACCTTTCACAAATTGTGATAAAATTGGACAAGAATTTTGTTTGAAGTGTGAAAATTTTAGGATTATCAATTTATATAAAATGCAAAATCATCAGAGCAAACTTGAGACACATTGATTAAAATGTATAACATCAATACACAAGCTTGTAAAGGTTAATGTCATAAGATGCATGTTGAAGTGTGGGTCCAAGTGTGTGGATGAGAATTCTCAACAAACTCCAAAGAAGGGAAAATCATAGGGCCCACTGTGCTTTTTAAACCAAAAGAGATGGTGTCAATGTGTTTTATCTACCACAACATTTGAGGAGATTGGAGTCCTAATCAGTTCGATGGAATGATTAGATGGTGGAGTCAGTATCATGTATGGTATACAGTTTGGTCAGCATCAAATCTTCTAAAGTTCTTGTTTCTGTCACTTGCAAACAAGCACAATTTGTGCACATACTAAAGTCATGTGTAAAGTAGGTAAAACACAGGATGGGAACCTTGGGTTTGGGCGAAACTGGCAATGTAACAGAAAAGTCAAGATCGGACCACAAGAAAAGAAAATAATGCAGGATGAAACACAATTTTCCTCTTAAACCCAAGATCAAACTTGTTTCTTCTTGGATCTTGTGTTTTGTGCCACATGAAGACCCATTGTGTGAAGACTTCTCTTGTGCTTCTACCATAAGAAGCCTAGGTTCCTTGCATATATAGATGATTTAAATGACAAAAGTTAAGGGAGGCAAAAGAGTTACAAACATTTGAATGTAATGGTTTTAGGTCAAGGACCAAGATAGTGTGTAGAGGAGTAGCAAAGGCATTCTTGGCCTTTGTGTTTGGAGACGAAACAGAGACAGAGACAACACCCTAGGTGTGCATTAAGTGACGAGACAAAGACAATGCAAGCTTTGCATTTAGAAAGGAGATAGCAATAACAAAAGCTTTGGATGAAAACAAATCCCATTTCAAATTTGGAGGTTTCAAGTTTAGAAGGGAGATGGAGATGCAGACAACACCCACTTCGCATTTGGAGAGGAGGAAGGAGGAGCCATCATAGTTGCATTAAAGCTTGGAGATTTGTATCAATTGCGCCAAAGCTTGGAATTTTTGTTTGGGGAGGAAAGGGCAACCAATTCACATTTAGAAAAGAAACATAAAAGGCCTCTAGGACCAAAACCATCACAATATGGTGAGGTTTTAGGCAGCAGAATGTTTACAAAATTTACCTAGGTTCTTCTTTTCAAAACAAAATAACATTGATGGTGCTTATGCAATTAATGTGGGAACATGAGGATTTTTTTGGGGATTGTTGATGCCATGACTTCACATTGTGGGAGTCCTTGCTTTCAATGTGCTCTCTTTCCATTCTTTGCCACAAAGTGTGTGAGCTAGTACAATTGGTGATTGGTCAACTTTTGGCACAATTCTTAAAGTGACTTGAAATAAAGCCAAGCCCATAGTCCCAATCTTTTGATAACTTACACCTTCAATTCTCAAATTGTAGTCTCCAAACCAAAATCCCATATGCATCTAATGTTTTTTTGTTGCCTCCCCCAAATTTTGTGGTGATTGAACACATTTTTCCACACTTGCCATTAATGGATCCCTTCATGCCTTGGTGCATTTGCCAAGTAAACAAGGAATATTCTATTGTTGTGGGGAACACAAGAACATGGAATGTACTTGAAATTGTCAAAACCAACAATTTCAATTACTAAAAAATGATATCTTGAAAAGGCCTCCATAAATCTTCTTTTAAAAATTGCATAGAGTTTTAAATGCGATGTTTGGAAGGATTTTGGCCAGGTTTGATGATCAATTTTTCTTGGTGGATGGAAATGAGGTTTTTGGAAAGTGAATAGTAGAAGGTTTAAGGTGGGTTTAGGGTTTTGATAATTATGGCGCATGAAAAATTCCCAACATTTGCATTTGGAACAAGGTTGTATTTTTTGTTTTTAGATTCTTGGAAATGTCAATGTACCTTGCTATGTGCTTTAACATGTGAGCTTGATTTCATTATTATTAATAAAAATGACCATTTCATTCAAATTGTGTATTGATTCTAGGATTATTCCAATTTTGTAACCACCCATTTTAACGCTTCTAATGATGATTTCATCTTGTTGTCGAGTAAACAAACTTTTGATGATTATCTTCATGTTGGTTTGGTTCAATTTGTGCTCATCCCATCCAAACCTTTATGTTAGTTTCACTGAAACCACAAATGTAAATTTTGTTGATTAGTTCCAATCTAAAACATATGTTGGTTCTCACCATCATTTTACATCATTGTTGAGGTGTTGGTCTAATAGTCATTGTTCATCCCATCTAAACCCAAATAGATCAACATTTTAACCCAAATCCCCATGCAAAATTTGTTGATCAAATTTGATTGAAAATTACAATTGGTGTTTCTCTTCAATAATTTTAATGATTGTTTTCATGTTGGTTTAGTTCAATTTTTTATTCATCCCATCCAAACCTTAATACTTTAATTTCATTGAAGACCACGAATGTGGATTTTGTTGATGAATTATGGTCCAAGTCATATGATGTTTTTGACCATGAATTTACATAGTTGTTAAGGTGTTAGTTTAGTAGTCCTTGTTCATCCCATTTAAACCCAAATTGATCAACACTTTAACCCTAATCCCAAACACTAATTTTATTGATAAAAAATTATTGTTTTTCTTTCACAATTTTATTGAATATATTCATGTTGGTATGGTGATTTTTGCTTATCCCATGCAAACTTTAATACTTCAATTTGATTGAGATGCCAATTTAAGATTTTGTTGATTAGTTTTGAACATGACAAGTGGCAACATAAAGGTCATTGAAAAGATAGCCCAAATTTATTTCCACCAAATAAAAAATAAAAATTTGACATTCAACCTTTATAATGACATGTGGCAAACATGAAGTTGAAGAAAAAAATGGCCCAAATTTATTAAAACGATTTTTAATTTTATAAATCGAAAGGCCATGTGAAAAGGCCACATGGTAGAATTGGTTTTGTTAAAAAACAATGCCCAAAATTTTCTAAAGAAAATTTAAAACATTAAAAATTGATATATGACATTTGAATCTACCACATGGTAGAATATGGGTCATTGAAATAGATGATTTAAATTTACTTTTGGTTGGTTTTTAGTTAGCAAAAACCTTTTAACCTTAGGACACATGGCACCATTGGGGTTGTTGAAAAAGACAACACAAATTAATTTTCGTGAATATTAAAATTTAAGATGTCACTCATCTTTGCACACAACATGTGATAGCTTTGGATGGATGGACTAGATATAATGTGAATTGTTTATTCACTAATGAAATCTATAATTGCATGTTTATCACATGCTAGTTGCATAGACCATATGATTGGCATATGGATGAACATGTATATTTTGACTTTGATTTCATTC
>Ga0209208_10002010_pt1 | contig 29017 bp, 25 predicted proteins | sample S1TSphfallax_3_FD_187694 | JGI IMG/M metagenome (GOLD analysis project Ga0209208, IMG submission 187694) | Host-associated microbial communities from peat moss isolated from Minnesota, USA - S1T2_Fd - Sphagnum fallax MG (SPAdes) (version 2) | ecosystem: Host-associated > Plants > Peat moss >...
CCCCCCCCCCGACCCCCACAAATTGACCAGCTTTTTCGCACCCGCGTTCCTGTTCCAGGTCTTCCAAGCGAACTTCCCGGTCTTCTCCTGTCTCGTGACGACCAAAGGCGATAGCTAGCTAGCAGCGAGCTCTAGTCTCGCCTTCTCATTTCCCGTGCAATCACCTGACTATCTAGAACACACTTTCCAAGCTTGAGAATGCACGCAGCTATAAACCCCAATATATAGATCAGCGTCACTGGGATTTTCTAGAGCAGAACATCAATGTGCAGAGCTGAAGTATTTATAAGAAGTGCAAGGTGAAGTAACAGCAACTTGCAGTCGAAGCCTCTTATAATTCACTTTGCAATTATATGCAGCAGCTCAATACACATATACATACTTCACGCTGTTTATACCACTGCACTGTTGAATTATAACTGTCTTCGCATCACACTAGTACTATTATTGTTGGATCGGTTACGTGAATCATAGTCTTAAAGATCGTTAGGTAGAAGAGTTCTTTGCGATAAGCAGCAGCTAGCAGCTCAGGGGTGCTTGCATTGGACTTGTAAGTAGATATTCACAGCTGCTTTCATTCTAGGGTCTGATCATATTCAGTTGGGAGATCATTCAGATCTGAAGCTATGGCCCCTGCGGCAGCAAGTGAATCTCTGCAGGTGAAAAGCAATGAGAACGTGTTCAAACTTGCAGCGCATGACTCCTCTTTGCAGACGAATAATGGGATGCATGCGATGAAAGCTCAGTCTAAATTGTGCATCACAGCTGGGACGATGCAGCCGTCGACGCTCCAGTACCGAAACTACAGTTTGAAGGACCCTTTCAACTGGGGTAAAGCTGCAGCGGCCCTGAAGGGTAGCCATCTGGACGAAGTGAAGGAGATGATGAAGACGTTCTACGAGGCGAAGGAAGTGGCTATTGAGGGCGTAAATCTCAGTATCGCTCAAGTTGCGGCTGTAGCCAGGCGACCGGAGGTGAGAGTGGTGCTGGATGCAGAGAGTGCCAAGAGACGAGTTGATGAAAGCTCCAACTGGGTTCTTACCAAGATCATGAATGGCGGCGACATATACGGTGTCACTACTGGTTTCGGGGCCACTTCCCACCGCCGAACTCAACAAGGAGTGGAGCTTCAGAAAGAGCTCATCAGGTTCTTGAACGCCGGCGTGTTTGGGAAGAGCGGCAATGGAAACACTCTACCCAGTTGCACAGCGCGAGCAGCCATGTTGGTGCGCACCAACACGTTGATGCAGGGTTTCTCTGGAATTCGTTGGGAGATTCTGGAGGCCATGGAAAAGCTTCTCAATGCCCATGTCACCCCGAAGTTGCCGCTGAGAGGAACAATCACCGCCTCTGGAGACCTCGTCCCCTTGTCGTACATTGCAGGTCTACTCACTGGTAGGCCCAATTCCAGAGCAATCACAGAAGACGGGAAGGAGGTTACAGCCATCGAAGCTCTGAGGATCGCTGGCGTGGAGAAACCATTCGAGCTTCAGCCCAAGGAAGGATTGGCCCTCGTTAACGGGACTGCAGTTGGATCTGCATTGGCTTCCACTGTTTGCTTCGATGCCAATATTCTAGTCCTTCTCTCAGAAGTTCTGTGTGGCCTCTTTTGCGAGGTGATGCAAGGGAAGCCTGAGTTCACCGATCCGTTGACACATAAACTTAAGCATCACCCTGGTCAGATGGAGGCAGCAGCAATCATGGAATGGGTGCTGGATGGAAGTTCCTACATGAGTGCCGCCGCCAAATTGCATGAGACCGATCCATTGAAGAAGCCAAAGCAGGACCGGTACGCTTTGCGGACGTCTCCACAGTGGCTAGGACCTCAGATTGAGGGCATTCGCAACGCAACGCATTCTATCCAGAGGGAGATTAACTCCGTGAACGACAACCCAATCATCGATGCCGCCGCTGACAGAGCTCTACATGGTGGCAACTTTCAGGGAACTCCCATAGGAGTATCCATGGACAATATGCGCTTGGCCATCGCCGCCATCGGAAAGCTCATGTTCGCCCAATTCTCTGAGCTTGTGAACGACTACTACAACAATGGGTTGCCGTCAAACTTGAGTGGAGGACCCGACCCAAGTCTCGATTACGGCATGAAGGGAGCAGAGATAGCCATGGCTTCTTATTTGTCGGAGCTCAACTATTTGGCCAATCCAGTCACCACTCATGTACAAAGCGCCGAGCAACACAACCAGGATGTGAACTCCTTGGGTCTAGTGTCTGCGAGGAAGACGGAGGAAGCAAACGAGATTCTGAAGCTGATGAGTGCCACTTTCTTGGTGGGTCTGTGCCAAGCAGTCGACCTTCGTCATGTGGAGGAGACGATGCAGACAGCAGTGAAGCAAATCGTTGCTCAAGTTGCCAAAAAGACACTCATTGCAGACGAAAATGGTGTACTTTTGCCTTCTCGCTTCTGTGAGAAGGATCTTCTGAAGGTGGTGGAAAGTGAGCCTGTATTCAGCTACATAGACGATGCCGCAAGCCAAACTTACCCTCTGATGCAAAAGCTGAGAGAGGTGCTGGTAAGCCATGCACTGAAGCACAGCCATAGCCAGGAGGAAGCAGACAACAACAACAACAAGATCTGGGAAAGAAAGAAATCCATGAATCCCATCCTTGAAAGAATACCAATCTTCGAAGAGGAGCTAAAAGCTGGACTCAACACGGCAGTGCCTCTCATCCGCGAAGCCTATGACACCAAGGGAGTTTCTTCAGTCCCTAACAGGATCACTCAGTGTAGGACCTATCCCCTTTACAAATTTGTAAGGGCTGAGCTTGGGACCCACTTGCTGTCAGGCTTGAGGACGGTCTCTCCAGGCCAGGAGATTGAGAAGGTCTACGACGCCATCTGTGCAGGGAAACTTGTTGGACCTTTGCTGGACTGCACTCAAGGTTGGACTGGAACTCCTGGACCCTTCACTAATGCTGACTTACATTGCTAGCTAGCTCTAGGACCCCCCACCCCTTCACTAAATGCTGACTGCATTGCTAGCTCTAGGACCCTTCACATATTAAAAAAACTTCCATTGCTAGCTAGCTCTAGTGATGACAAAGTTGGGCTAGCTTGTGGTGGTTTAGGTGGGACAACATTAAGTAGGGTCACCCCTTGGACAATTAATTCCAAATTGGAAATTTTGTGAATTAGCAAATTTTTTTTAAATTAGTGGACCCACAAAGTGGATGGATGTAATATTTTCTCCATATTGTTCCCCTTTTTTTTTTCTTTCTTAAGGAGTAAATTTTTTTATTTTGATATGTGTTGTGATAATTTGATTAAGTTTTCGGCATGACATCATTATAATATAACATAAAATATCAATGTTGTTTTAAAATAATTTAATCAGACTGCCGTAATGTTACACCCCCTTGTCATTTTTACATTAAAAAGTATCTTAAGGCAAAAGAAGAAGAATTATGAAAACTCAAATATTATTTCACCTTGCAAAAATAGATTAATCTTCAAAAAACAAATTGTCTGAAAGAAACCAAAATCCTTCAAGATATTGTTACAACTCTATAATAACTAATCTCAAGTTTCAACAGAAGCCAAAATATTATCTTTCAAAAATCATCATATAAAAAATAGACCTATTATTTATTACCTAAGGGCCAAAATCCCTTAAGCTACTATTACACTCTCTAATGAATCTAAACACTATATATCCTTGCCTTGGTAGGCAAGGCCAATAATTGAAAATTGTAGTGTACTTATTAATTACTATTGAAATTCTGAAATATTCAGATTGGGGCTATTCGACCCACTTTTTTTTTTTTGCCCCAAAATTTTAATTAATTAACTCAATTTTGTGATGTTGCTCAAGTGGTGATCATGCATAAGGTAATTTAGCCATATTTGGCGATAATAAAATATGGAAGTAAGCCTTTATATTTTTGGCTATTTACTGGAACTTTAGGATAGACTCTGGAGATTAATTAAGAATAAATAAATAAAAATTTCCCGAAATTTGGCTACTAAAAAACTCAATGAAACACTAAAAGTTTCGCCGTTTGGCGAAATTTCGCCCAAACGAAAACGCTGGTCGGGGTCGAGGAAGCGTTTTAGTCGCGTATGTTTGGGGACGAAGAAATTGCGCATCACGAGCCGAGCGCTCACCATTCCAGTTGCAGCGAAGAGAGTGTCACGCAAGGAATTGCGCGCGGCATTTTGAGCGTGTTGGAGTCGGGAGCTCTGTTTAGCAGCAGCAGTAGAAGCTCAGATGTGCGCGGATATAACAACAGATCGACCGGTCGTGTTCTCTTCTGAAGGCATTCTTTTTCAGTAAAAGAGGGAGCCAGAGAGAAGAGATACAGAGAGAATATGTTTTGTGACAGAGTGGGGAGCTGAAGAAGAAGAACAAGAAGAAGCGGAATCTTGGAGAAAACTGTTTTAGCGTTACAAGTGGTGGAACTGGAGTTAGAGAGAATTGTTTACTAGTCGTTTGCAAGGCATTTGTTTGTTGCAGCAGCTATCGGGTGTTTGAGAAGACGCGCGATTTTTTTTGGTTTCTGCAGTCGGAGGGAGGGGGGGAAGACAACCCAATAACCCAACCCACTGGGGGCTACTAAGATGGTGAAGGATCTGGAGTACTATCAAGTGTTGGGTGTAGCGCCCGATGCAACAGCTGCTGAGATTAAGAAAGCTTACTATGTCAAGGTATTGTCCGTGATGTTGCCTTTTGTTTGTCCCCAACTCTGTCATTTCTCTACTGCTGTGTTGTTGCTGCTGCTTATCATGGAGAGCTTTTGATAGCTGAGTTCAGTTTTGGGTCTGTTAGGGATATGTCTCTTCAGTGCCAAGTCGTCTTTCTGGACTCTCAAGCTTTGAGAGATTCTAGGTTTTTTGGTAGCCCCTGTGTTTGTGTTCTGTCTTTAATGTACCCATTGTCAGCAGCTGATGACGTCAGTGGGTTGACTCACGGCAGCTCCTCACTGATATTCATGAAGAAGATGAATGGGTCTGACAGTTTGTGACTGGCACTCCAAAGGTGTCAGACCTGCACCCAGTCTTCTTGTCTTGTTAGTTTTGGTTTTTTTGCCACAACTGACAGAATGGTATACCTTCAAAGTGTTGCTGTGGCTTTTTCTCTGCTATCTAGTAGCTATCTCACTCACTGTTTTCTCTGAAGCAAATAGAGTTTCCTTCTGCATAATAATAATGTCTTCAAGACTTTGCAACACTCTGAAATGAAAATATATATATGTCAGAATGTGAATTTTATTCTTCTTCTTCTTCTTCTTTTTGTCTGAATGTGAATCCTCTTTTTGTTGTCAGAATGTGGATCCTCTTTTTATTGTCAGAATGTAAAAGCCTCTTCTAGAATTTGAATATTGCACGGCAATTCAGAGAACAGGTTAAGCACAATGAAGGTTCTCAGAAACTGAAAGCAAAGATAAGATGCTTTCCTCTTGGGCAACAATAATCATTATCCATAAACACCTAAGGTTTTTCACACTCTGAGATGTGTTTGTGGAATGAGAAACAGGCAAGGTCAGTTCACCCTGACAAAAATCCGAATGATCCAGAAGCAGCACACAATTTTCAGGTTAGTTTTCTTCTTTGGCCCCCAAAATCTCATGAATGCATGTCCTGCTAGAAATCATGAATTCATAAATCTGTGAGCTGGCAACTTCATTTAGGTTCACTTCTGGCACTGTTAGCTTTCAGAATCCTCACTGTACACAAACCTTCAAATCTCTCACTCTGTTTGTCCATCATGGACTAACACGATATATACACATGTGTGTATGTGAAGGAGATGTCTCCTGGAATTCAGTTGCTTGTTTTCCTCCAATGTTTCTAATACCATGTGAATGAGGCTGTGGGCTTTGGGTCTTGTCTGTGACTGATGATTAGAGAAAGGGAGGTGCAGGTGCTTGGGGAGGCATACCAGGTTCTCAGTGATCCACAGCAAAGGGATGCCTATGACAGGCTCGGGAAACAGGGTGTATCCACGTGCGTCTTTTTCCACCCTTCTGTTGCCATTTCTTCTTGCAAGCTATCATCTGAAAAATGTTCTGGGTAGAAAGATTGAGTATTATATGTTATTCGAATGGCAGTTTTGATGTGGTGTCAAGGTCTGTTATGGAGAGCAACTTTGACTTCTCTGTTATTTCTCAGTGTGAATCAAAGTACACCAGTTCAGCAGTTACGGGAGAGAAGCTCAAAAGCAGAGACTTGAAGTGGAAGCTCAGAAAATCAATGTTCTGTTTGTAGATGGATCCAATTCCTGTGACAATGGCAACTCATTACATGGACTAGGTCATATTGTCAACAAAACAGTAGCCCTAACATAGGCCAGATGAATTGCTTGACAAAGGGATGTATCAGATGCAATGGGTTGTTGGAATCAATTATATTTGTGCCTGGGTGGTGCAGGGATGCAATGGTAGACCCAGCTGCTGTTTTTGGCATGCTTTTTGGTAGCGATGCGTTTCATGATTATGTCGGCCAGGTATTGTTCAGAGAATTTATTTATCCATTTCTGTCACATGCTGCTAAGTGTGCCATATATTGTATAGTCGACAAGTTTAATCCTTCTCCTTAGTTTCTCTATGTTTGTTCCTGAGTCACTAGCCTCCCATGTGAAATGTGCATAGTTTGCAGAGTGTGGTTCAAGGTTTAAACACCCTGTAATTTGTCGCATTGCTGATATTTCTTAGATCATTTTTAGAGGGTAGCACATCCTAGAGGGTAATCTGAAGTTTGCTGTCAATGCGGCAGCTTGCAATGGCATCAATGGCAGGCATGGAGACTGGACCAGAAGGCCAGCCTATTGATGTGATGCAAGCCCAGGGAAAGTTCAAGGTTAGGCTCTTTACTGACAAACACTTGTTTTTCAAATTGAAAGTTGCAAATAGACCTAGACATGAAGAACATTAATTTCAGAGATACACATCCAAACAGTCAGTACAGAAAGTATAGCAAGATCTTTCTAGTCTGAAATTGGTGGGGTGGATGTGAGCAGGAGATACAAAACAAAAGGGAAGAGACACTAAAGGCTCGCCTGCTGGAGCACATAGAGCCATATGTTCAGGGTAATAAAGAGCAGTTTGTAAATTGGGCAGAAGAGGAAAGAAATCGACTTAAGGAGGCTGGTACTTCCTCTCTACCCTTATGCTTATTCTAGAGAGATTGAAGACTGGCTATTGATATTCATCAGTGAAGAAAACAGCATCACTTGTAAAGGGTTTCACAAGATCACTGAAATTGGAGGTATGGCTAGACATCAGCATACATCTGCTAATAAAATTGGGTAATCAAGTGTGATCCCTAGGTTTGGTGAATTGTTGTGCTGTTGAAAGATAAGTGAGTCCCTGTTTCCAGCTGTTGGGACTAATCTGCAGACAGAAGTTGGCAGGAAGGGTATCTGCAAACTAGTCATTTGCAATCTAAGCTTTGTTTTCCATGTGGTATTTTCATTACTGTACAGTCATTTGTTGTAGTGGAATGTCTCTTGATTGGGTCTAACTGTCCAATTGTGTTGTGGCATCATAGCTTTTGGGCAAGCAATGCTGCAGACAATAGGCTACATCTATCAAAGACAGGCGGCGAAGGAGCTTGGGAAAAACATTCTTTTTCTGGGGGTTCCTTTTTTGACTGAATGGATGCGTGATAAAGGCCATTTTATCAAATCACAGATCACTGCTGCTGCAGGTATGCATACTATCAGAATACATACCGGATAACCAGGATGGTGGTTTTATATTTTCAAAGACAGTTGGAATATTGTGTGTGAATTCATCCTTTTGTAAGGCTGCTATAGTGGGTAACATCTTTATCATTTGTGACCTGTCAGCCTTCTGGGGGGTGCAGGTGCAATACAGTTGATGCAAATGCAGGAGGATCTCAAGCGCCAGTTGCAGAGTGGGCAGATAGGAGAAGCGAATGTAGAAAAATTCCTGGAGTCCAAGCAGCAAGTGATGCTGGATTCGTTGTGGAAGCTCAATGTGGCTGATATTGAGCTCACCATCTCGCATGTCTGTCATATGGTGTGTAGTGTTCTCACTTTGGTTTCTTGTACAGGGACAAGCCTAAAATGTAATGTAGCTTAGCCTCACAAAGCTTGTTGCAGGTTGAAAGAGGATACAATATTCACTTGCTTTATTAGCTATGTCTCTTCAGTGCTGGCCAGCATCATGAAGAAGTTTTCCTGTTGCTTCCAGAAATGCAACAGAAACTCAGGACACAGATTTTGTATTTTGGTTTGTCTGAAATTTTGGGTAGACTATTATATACTTATGGACACCCTCTGTTGGGAGCTGATGGAATCGGTGGGTAGTCAAGGCAGCTCATCACTGCTGCTTGTGATGAAGGTGATGGTCGGACACTTTGTGAGCAACCCTCATAAAGTTATGACTGCACTCAATGTCATGTAACCCAGAAATTGTCATTGTTGTGATTTCTCTGAAGTTTTATAGATGTGTTCTCGATTTGGTTCCTTGCTCTTACAGCTTCTAGTCTCCAAAAGCATATGTGTAAGTGCTACAGAACTACAATTTTGGTGCTCCAATTAACATGTAATGCATCATTGAGCACAGTTGTTTGATGTTCTTTTTATATTGTTTTGCTCATAGGTATTGCATGACACAACTGCCAAAAAGGAATTGCTAAGACAACGTGCAAAAGCACTCAAGAAACTTGGTAGTATTTTCCAGGTGAGTAGAGCTAGCACTTTCCAGGTGTTTCTTGTCAAGACTTTGTGTCTGCATGCAGAATTTTTTTCACAGCCAATGTGGTGTCCACAGTTGTGCTTCTTTCTTGAATAAACAATGGATGTTAGTATGTGTATTTCTCTTTTCCACTTGGTTTCTCAAACAAGAGTATCTATGCCCAATTTGGCTGAACTGCAACAAACGGATTGTTTTGAAGATTTGGATACTATTTTCTGCCCAATTATTACCTATGCAAATATCTGTCATTGAACGAATGGCATGTGCTCCTAAATATTGTTCCTTTTCAATTTATGTGACAGAACCCATTGGCTAGCTTAGGAGCATAACTATGTTGCTAAATGACTGGACATGTTTGACTCTGATGAGAAGCAGGGGCCATTTGCTCAACAGAACAATGGTGCACAAACAACTGGAAACTATCCTGGTGTGAATACATCATCAACTTATAGTCCAAAGTCGCCAAAGTTATCACCCACATCCCAGGTAGAAATGTCAACTGTATATCATGTCAGTTTCTCTAGTTCCAATTTTGCCCCTGTTAATTCTTTTCGTGTAGATTAGCCAGTAAAGGCGAGACTAATGTGATGGAGATATTATGTAGTCTGGTTATGTAGGCCTCCTTATGTGGGAGGCTGAACACATTGTACATGTGACATTGTAGCAAAAACTCATCAATGACCCTCTGAAGGTAACCTTTATGTCAGTTCTTACTAAACCAAAAAACAAACCCAACAGAGATTCACGATTTCACAGAAAGGTGCTTCTTGATGTTATGATCTGCTATAACATTTTGGAATTTTTTGCAAGCTCTACAACCTTAGATGACTCTGAAGTAACATGTTCAGTGACATAATCTTGCTGATTGTACAGGGTGGCCCAGTACCAACACAGCCACATGGGGCCAGCTCTGAATTCAGGCATTCAGCTGGGCCATCACATGGAGGATTTGGGGGGCAATCGTAAGTCACCTTTTCAGCTGGTACAACAAAATGCATTGGTGTTCAAACTTTCTTAGAACGTGTGAGTAATTGCTGTTTTCCAAATGATTTGAGGATGTAGTATACATTGAGACTTGGGTGATCTCATTTGCCAGGTGATTGGCTGCCACAGATCACTCACTATTTTTCTCCCATAGCCACAGCGTCTGTTGTTACAGTATCTTCAATTTAGCACTTGAAGTTCCATGGTTTTATGACATAAAGATTTTGAGTTCATACACTATAAGATGAATTCAGCAGTTGCTTTTGTAGTGTGCTCATCAGGCACACAATGTCACCTATTTCTTTGTGCATTAGTCTTTCTCCTTGATCTCATCAGCTTTGGCCACTGATCCTCCACAGTGCATAACTCCACATCGGGTTGTTCAATCCGCCTTCTGATGCTAAAAAGATGAATGGGTCATTGTGAGGCTTTAGAAAGTTAGCAGTTGCACATTGGGCCCAACCCAACAATACATCATTTGTTGGTGGGACTTGGTTTTGGTGTTAGATGAGATGTTCTTACCAAAATTTGTAGTTACATTTGCTAGTTGTTCTAAGACACACAATGAATATGTTTGTAATGAATTGTTGAAAATACTGTGAATGTTTATTATATGAAAAATGAATTATGGAAGAATTTTCATTATCACTTTCATTTATGGACAAAAAGTCAATGTTCATGGGTGAATTTCATCAATGAACGGTAAGTTTAAATGCCTGGTACATTATACAGAAGATGTCATGTTTTTCAATAATAGCTCAAAGTCAAATGTTTTGAAGTAAAATATAATGTTAATGGATGCTACTATTGACTTTATTTCCTTGTCCATTAAAGAAGTTATATGAAGAGTTATGTTTATTTAAATGATGTTGGTGAAGTTTGCAAATTTTTGAAAGGTGATTGGAAAGTGTTCTGTCCAGAGCTGTAGTTGAAGTTAACACTCTCTCCCAATTTGCTTCATGCACAAACATTGCTCACAGATAAAAGTAATGAGGGAATGTAAGTGGCATTCTTGCAAATTGTGACTGTTACATAGCATGTTTGCTGCTTGTCAACAAACACTAGGTGATGGTAGAAAAAGTATTACCATCTTGCATTTGCCATTTCTAAGACTTTAACTAGGTGAGTAAACTAAAACTCTTGACACCTAGTTAGTGAATAGAGGCACTTGGTAACCCTAGCTCCAACTTGTATCACAATTGTGACATGGAGTTTAAGCTCATCAATCCTAAGCTTGTGAAAGGCAATGGATGTTTCCATCTAGACACAATCCTAAGCTTATGAAGGCAACAGATGTTTCCATCTAGACACATCATGTACATAGGAATAATAACTACCTTTTCCTTGTTCACTATTGAATATTTGAGCATCTCCACCCATAACAACTATTTGGGCACCTCCTGGTGCTTACCACATCCAATAGTGTTAATCATCTTCCCATCCCCACCCATAAACACGAAAAATTGGACAGTATAAAGTGAGAGACTATTCAAATCACCACTTGAACCAATATTGTGGCTTGCAAATCACATGTACTCGTTTTCCTTAATAAAACCTCTTGGACACCAGTGTATCCTGTGCATATTTGCATGTCCAAACTCAGTCTCACACTTTGAAGCTCTACTTCATCTAGTGCACACAGGTTTGAACTCAATCTCACACTATTCAAAGGCTGTACTTCATCCAATGTACACAGGTCCAAACTCAGTCTCACATTATTTAAAGGTTATACTTCATCCAAAGTACTGTGTAGAGGCCATTTTAGTGTTGCCAGTGGAGATGCTCTTAGCTTAGTTATTGTTTCCAGGGGAAGAAGATGTAGGAAGTTTGCAAATCTGTAAACTCAGCAAGGAGATGAGAGCACCATAGCTAAAGAGAATATTTTTCATAAGAATAGAGAAATCTCCATTCTCACGATGAAGAAGAAACAGCAAGGTTAACACAATTCCTCAGGAAGCCAAAGAAAGAACCAAACAAGGGGAGACAAAAAAACAAACAAAAAACGAAACACACACACCAGTATGAACAAAAGTGCCAGTCTCACACCTGTTCAGGGACCATCAACAGTAGTATGTATGATAGTGACTTAACTATCACAACTTCCCCACTGACTTCATCAGCTCCCTACAGAGGGTAAAGGCCAGTGACAAGCACCATAGCTAAAGAGAAAAAAGTTCGCCTTCAGAAAAAAGAAGAGTTTTTGTTGTTTGCTTTATTGGAAAGAGGGAAAAACCTTAACCCATGTGGTTGGTGCTGAAATTTGAAGTTTCACTTCAGCAATTTCTCAGTTGTCTGTCACTGTCATCTGCATCCAAAAAAATTCTTCAGTAATCCAGTGTTAAAGTGCCTCCTTTAATGGTCTTGCTAGCAATCTATAAAATTTTGAATTGCAGTTGGAAGGGAGGCAAGGTCAGGTTTGGAATGCATTCCAGAAACTTTAAGAACATGCCACTGTTGGAAGTTGATATCTCTACAACATTATGACTCCCATATTGACCTAGTTGTCTTAGCAACCTTACAAATCAGGGTGTCTGATCTGCTGGGAAGACAAAGGCCTAAACAATCAGAATATTCATCCTCAGTTTTCAGTAACTCCTGTCGCATGTTTTATAACACAGTTTTGATTTCTTGAAGAACAGGAGAGACCTCTTCAAAGTTTGTTGAATTGCATCAACATAATCAAACCATGATATATCAGACCAGTACACTACCTCATACTATGAAATCGATTTTTCCAGGCAGCACTGAAAAAGAAGCCCGCAGGAAGCCAATGTGCTCCCCATCTGCTTGCACATAGACTTCTCTCCTGCCTGCCTCCATCTCCTCATCAACTTCAAAAGTGGAAACACTGCCCATCACAATCCCCCCACCCAGGAAAATGCCACTTTGCTAAGGAGGTCAATTATCAACATCTTTCTCCATAGAAACAATCCATCCAGGGCCCTTCTGTGCAGTGTATTGCCTCTTGCTTGAGAGAAACTGTAAGATCTCTTACCACTGCTAAACCTAACTTGCAAAGACCAGAATACCTCGAGTTCTGATGGGCTTCAGGGATCAAGAGGAATTTCTTAAAAATGGAAAATCACAACCACACATCTCATGAGCTTAATGACACATGTGGGTACCTCTCTTTTGAAACATTCTTCAATTGGATGTGTGACCCAGCATAGAGTGTATGCATCTTTGTTACAAAATCATACCACTTGAAATCCTGCAATGTGACCACCTGCAACCTCCATGTTGAGCACTTAATCCAGTAGGTGCCCTGGCTCTATAACATGCTTAAGGAATATGGCAAACATTTACAATTCTACTCTCCACAAAATGCTGAACAGCTCCTACTGATTGGGATCCTCTTCACAAACAAATATTTTCAGCTGCTGAGCACTTTTCAGCACAAACACAGATAATCCCAAACCTTACACAAACTTGGAAGTTCCAGCTTTCAATGGTACCTCCAGACTTTGTGAGGAGGAATGATGGATGCTCACCTCCAATTTTCCATTGAAAGGGTCAGCAGTTGGAGTAATTTTCATGCCCCCTCCAAAATACTTTGCATTCCCAATACAGATGGCTGAGACATCTGGTACTGCCCGCCATTCTCCCCCATCCACCTGCAGAAGCAGTTTCAAAAACATACAGAAAGCAGATGTGTCCTTGTTAGACACTTAAGTTTCATGATATGGAGATGTTCAACGTGCATTCTATAAGGAGAAATGTCTACCTAGTGGACTTGGCTCGTTTGGCTCTCAAATCTTACAATGAAACACCTCAATGCACCAGGTTCTCTTTTGGAGGTGAGGTCTGTAACATTGAGCGCTGAGACTTTCAACCAGAGTTTCTCTGTTCATGCAGAGAGGGAGAACTGTCTTCCCATTACACCACTCCCTCATTTGTTAAGATAGGAGCTTTTCACTACTCTCTCTTAAATACCAAAAGTGGTGGAACAGGGACGTGATTCCAGTTACCCTGACTTTTAGGTTTCGGTTCTGGTGGTCTCTGAAGGCATCTATAGCACCTAAAACATAAGACAGATTGCCCAGCCTTTTATACTTGGCAACCCGAGCACCCGCCTTCGCACTCCTACATGCCATCAACCCCCTATTAGTCCAAGTAATGACAAAACTATCCAACAAGTTACTATACTTCAGGATCAGAGAATATATTAAGAGAAAATACTCTGAAGATAAAGCTTTGAGTTTTGCTCTCCCCCAAGGGTACCACTGAAGGCAGCCACAATATGCAAAGGCTACATTGTATCCAATTTGTAAGAAAGTCCCACAAAAGACAACTTAGATCCTGGACCCCTGAGAATGTGGTATAAATGTAGGCATTCAATTGTCTCCAAGAAAAACTAGTGACAACTCAAGAGAAAATGAACTCTCTAATCCATGAGATTTTGTGACATGTATATATACACAATTAAGTCAACAAAGGGTCTTTGACATTCCTCCCTTCACCTTCTAACAGTACATTTTTAATCCAACTTACAAATGAAGACTTGCCACATTGAGAAAATAGCGGTCCACTTTGTCATCCACCAACACTACACGCCCCACGTCCATTTTCCGCTTGTTCCCTATGCCAACCCACAAATAAGTTCACTGATGCCTTCCATACCAAACAATGAGACACACTACAGATTTTATTAACTTTACTGTCAGACAGCATGGTACAACTACAGGTTTTCCTTCTAAATGCAATTCCTAGCTTTCCATCAAGCATGAACAACCACCAAAAAACTGGGCATCTGTTTCCATTCAAAAATACTACATTCAATTAAGCTAAAGTGATTAAGCTGTCAGAAGATGTAAGGAATGAAGGCCAAACCCACAACAAGGCGGTCAACTGCTTGATTCATGTCATTGACATTCCTGTGCCATGAAAACCCAACACCAATTTCAACACAACTCTTCTTCCTCTCCTTTATGAATGGGATTATAACATAGTCACAGCACAAGTGGATATAATGGTTTCACTATGATATGTATTCTTGAGACCCGTGTCGAAACTTCAATACATTCCGAAAACAGCCAGTGAATGTTCTCAGTTCTTTTCAAGTTCGCTATGGCAACCACTTTTCTCTAATTATTTGCTCCAGGAGCTATGGTTTTCACTATTTAATCCAATTCTGTTGCATATTTGAGCATACATTTTTGGACTGAATTTTGTGAAGGCACCCATTTTTATGTCTCCATCCATCTTGTTTTCAAACCCATTTCCCTATGCTCTGACGGTTTGCTGCAGCAAAACAGAAACTTTATTTCTTGTTGATCCTATCCAGGTCAAACATCCTCCGTCCAAACTCTGAGTTCAAATGTACTTCTGCAGCACATATCCCAAGAATGAAAATCCAAACACTCTGTGATCATCTTGACCATGCCTGGTTCCTTAAGATTTCAACTAGGTTAGTCTGAAGGCAAATAACCAAATCAGATCATCAGAGAAAGAGAAACCATGGGGAGATGTTATAACAACTCACCAACCAAAGTGTCGTGCAAAATCTGATCCAGTGCCCATTGGAATAAGCTGTAAAACCATCAAAGCAAACCAGGCAATGGCTTTTGTGTTCCTTCTTCACCCAAAAACCTAACAATGATTGGGTAGTTTTCTCTGGTTGTTTGGGGAACAGAAAAATTCAATGACTGTGCCCTTTCAAAAGTTAGCAGTTGAAGACAATCACCTCACTAACTGGAGTTCCAAAAAGGCACAAATTGAATGATTGATCAATCTCTGCTTCATTTGTCTATTGATAATCCAATGGTGAAATAACTTCACATCTGCTCATGGAATGTGTTCTGGAAAGGCTACGTGTGTGATGGAAGCACATCCTTGCAATCAAGACTTTCTCTGCAAGACTCATTCACAATGGAGAGGCTTTGATTTTGAAAAATATGGATACCAATATCACATAGTGACTAAAGTTGACTACTATAATTACCAAAGGAATGACAATACATAAGGAATTTGGTAAGGAGGTACCCCAATGGCAGTGCGTGGCCCTGCTTGAACTTCCTGTGGGTAGACAGCTTCTCCATCCTTGAAGAATCCATTCAGTACCTAATCTCAGAATCCATATTGCAGACAAGCATCAGGCACAGACATTCCCTCCTCCAAATGCTTGTGATGTAAACTACTCACCCCCAAATGCCAATAGCATAGTCAAGCTACAATATATGTTGACTCAAAATTATGCAGTCTATAATAAGACTCAAGTGCTCTGCTTTTGGTCTACCAGTTTTCTTGTTCTTATGAACTGCTTCATTCGTGAACAAAAATGTATTTTGCACAATGTACAAAAGCAGAATCCATGCATCAGACTTTGTTAGTACAATTATGCATAGTAAGAACTAATGCCATGGGATTTTCTCATTTTGATTTGTAAATAAATAATTCATATGATAGTAGCAAGCTAGCATTTCAGTCTTTTGCTTTACAAACATATTATGTGGACGAAGAAAATGTCCAGGTCATGCAAGAATCTAATCAATGGATATTTCAAGCTGTAGAGGAGGTCATTCCAGTGCATTCCAGCATTTCAAACACTTTTGCTTCACAAAGTAAAACACATGATTTCTTCAGGTTCTTGTACCTACCTTCAAAATGGCTCAATATGGTTTGGATGTGATTGAATAATGTCAAAAGAGATGATAACATGCAATGTAGGGCCTCTACTTCCAAATTCACAGTGCAATTACCTCATTCAGGGTTCCGTCACCCCCAACAGCAACTACAGCTGCCGCTCCATTTTGAACTGCCTGCCACATGCATTGGGTGAGCAGATAACTATCCAAAATTCTTGAGATAAATCCCACTGATTTCTGTGAATTCCAGTTGCAGCATCTTCAGATCCATAGGCACTGCAAGGAAAAAAATCTATCTGCCATAACTGATTTTGATACTGAACATAACTTGCTGGTTTTCCTCAATTGAGAGATGGCCAGCCCAAACATGGTATTATATTTGTCAATCACTGCTTGCAAACCTGCACTATGTCACATCTAAATATGGCTAATTTTACAAGCAGGATTGGAGAATTCAGTGCTGAAGTTTGCTATATACCAAATATGAAGCTATGTTTCTTTGATTTGTGATCGCAGATTAAATTGTTAAACTGACAATTATGAACAAACTGAGAGTTGCTACTGTATGATTGTTCAGAGTTGATGCAATTTCCTCACCTCCCTTGCAAGCTCTATAGCATGAAGCGGGCCAGTTGTCAGGGCTTCACGTACCTACAATTGTACATCTGCAATCAGAGATCTCAACGCAGCTAAAGGCTTCCAATATGAGGTACATGTCAGCCAAATATGCTGTGATCATAATAGAGTTTCAGAACTCCTGTCCTGAATCTGTGCAGCCTGCATCTTACAGAATTTCAAATCTGACCATAACTCACAGGCTCATCATCTATAAAGACCTCTCAATAGTCCAAAAACTTTTGGAGACAATAATAACAGCTCTGTTATTGAATTTACTTGAGAATTTGCTTTCAGATTATGTTCAAGACCTATGAAGCACAATCATGAACACTGAGATAAAGGAACAAACTACTCATAAGTATTGAGAACCTTTGCCAAGTCAACCTGACAAGAATTGAGAAGCAATCCAATAACAAAAGTTATGGAGAATTCAGATCTGATAACATAGATTGAAGGAAAGAGCATACATTCCAGGATTTGCCAAGGCGAGAATGTAACAAAGGCAGCAGTTTTTTCCAATCCCGTCCTGTACGCCCATTTCCACCTTCATAGCACAATGATTTGACCATCAGAACTTTCTTTACCACCCAGAAGTGCACACTTTGCTAGAGCATCTTGCCATGCATCCTTATAGAGTTTTAGCAAATGAAAGATGTCCAATTTCAGTAAAGCATCTCTTTTATCAATGGTTTAGATCTATGGTACAATAGGCAGCAATGCAGAATATAAAAAACAAGATGAAGTCAAGCAGATACTTTGTACAATAAGAGGCCAAAGCCACTGATGTAAACCTCACCAGTGGGATTCACAACAAAAACATAGTCCCGGTTCACAAATTCTCCTTCTGAAGACATCTGACTGGAGCCACTGAATTGAATACTGTCCTTCAACAAGTTCTTGGACCCACTGCTGGATTGAATCCTGTCCTTGGATGAGTTCTCAGAGCCACTGCTGAATTGGATCTTGTTCTTAGAGAAGTTCTCAAAGCCGTTGCTGCTGAATTGAATCCTGCACTTGCAGAAGTTCTTGGAGCTGTTTAATTGAATCCTGTCCTTAGAGAACTTCTCCTCCAAGTTGCTTATGTCTCTAAGATTTGGGTAGAAATTGGAAACGAACAACTGCCAAATCTCCACCATAATACATGATCAATTCTTGCTGTGGAGATCCTTCCATCGTCATCCAACAACATTGTTTTTTCTGTGAAGATGAACAAATGGAGATCCTAGTACTAAATGCTTGCAAAGAGAAAACCATTGAAGATGCCAAATTCTGTGGCAGAACAAAAACGCACAGACAGTGAAAATCAAATGAAATTTTTGAAGTCTAAACCCTAAACCCTTAAACTTACAATCTATGACTATACCTCTCAATACCTCAATGCTCAAACTCTACTTGATTCCCAACTATTCCTAGATCTCCAAAGCCCAGGAAGGATATTTAATTCTGGAACTTTTTGCGACTGTTGGAAATCACTTCCCCCTGGCCCACCCCCCCTGCCCTCTTACCCTATACAACAACCACAAGAGAAAAAATCCTCGATTGCTGGACTTTTCTTTGCAACTTTTGATCTTGGAATTTTTTTGGGGGGAGCAACTTTGATTCACCGGGACATTTTACTTTTGCCACTGCTGTTGGAATCACTTCTCCTTCTTACACTAAACAACCTTTGATACTGGGAATTCCCTTTTTTTTGTTAAAACTTTATTGACACCTATCTTTGAAAACCAGAAGCAAAAAAGTTCATGAAACCAAAGACGCTAAGATTCTAAAGCATGATGTGGGCATCAATACCTCTGCAAGCAAGCAAGCAAGAAAAAAACACTCATCAAAATTCGAAAAAAAAAATTTGGAAAGAAATTCCTTCTGGAAACTTACAGATCAATGCAATTCAACGTTATGCTCTCGAAGAAAACCAACCTCAATTGGTCACCAAAACAACCTCTCGTCCCCTTGGGTGAGAGTCTCGAGCTGCACACGCACTGTGTCACTGCACTGAACCCAAACCAAACCCTAAAATGGACAAAAAGTGTACATTTATCCATTCACTTCTCCACAAGTCTCAAGAACTCGAAATAGAGCATTTTCTATTGCTTGGATAGCTCAAATTTGGGCCCACTTTATGCCCTAGAACCTCATCAATATAACCCTACATGTCCATTTTCTATTGCTTGGATAGCTCAAATTTGGGCCCACCTTATGCACTAGAACCTCATCAATATAACCCCACATATCCACTACCTACCCTCATCAGCCATTTTTTGATTAGCGAAAAATCGTTATAAACCGAAAGAAAGAAATTGATGGGTGAAATGCATTGAAGGAAAAAAAGGCATCCAAACAAAATAATTTAATCACCATATTTCATCAAGCGCATTGAACTACATCGTCACAATGTGATGTAACCTTACATGTACATTGCCTACTTTAACTAGGTTTGACATCAATCCATCATTGGCTTGCATCATTCGATCTAGGTCGATCATCACCCAACTCCATGGATGAGAGATCTTTCACCCACGATAGTCAATTTGTTACTCACTTCCTTTGCCATTACTTCATGGAGCAACCATTGTCATTTCTAGCATTGAGTGCTAGAACATGAAGAGAAACAAACAAACATTGGGCGAATTATGATGTGGAGTTGTGGCCATGCATTTTTTGTCATCGAATTCAATGGTTTGTGATTCTCATTGAAGTTGCTACACATAAGACTCATCACCTAACCTCAACCTTGAAAATACATTTAATGAGGCTTAAAAGGGGAAAATTGTCACAATTCTACTACATCTATTACAACAAGGTCGACCTATGTTGGAGTAGGAAGCTTATGAATCATTGTTTTCTTTTCTCAATGTTCCCCTAAACCCTAAGAATCATTGCAATGATTCAATTCATTGGCTAATGGTTGAATCTTTACATAACCAAATGTCAAAAAAAATGCGAAGGGTTGTTGTAGGTTCAAAGTGCTTTACCCTTTCTAATGATGAAAATCAACACAATTAATTACCAATCGTGGGTTTCAATCCATTATTATGTTACCCAAAATTGGTTTCATTTACATGTGTTGATTTTCTTAGAACATGTCATTAGGGGAGGGGGTTTTAATAATCTAACAAAGGTGATTATTGATATTATGAAAAATTATGTGAGTGTTTCTAAAACAAATATTGTTATGAAGTTGATGTCATTTAATTCAAAGAGCGTGAATGTTTTCTAGGGCATGAAAAATGGTGTGATCTACCAACTACAAGATAAGTTTGTTTTGCACTTGGAAAGCATTCACTTCATAGCACATTCCACTAATTTAGTAATGCAAATTTTGTCTTAAGTACTTGTTGTGAAACAAATAGATGATTTATTTTAATCATTTTTTTTTCTTTTTTCATAGCCCAAAAAAACACCTTGAGTTTTGCAAATTTGAAAAAGGGCAAAAGAAACAAGATTTTACAAAATGAAAAATCATGTTCAACCCAGTAAAACAAGTAATGTCCATGTACATGCCATTAGTTGCAAAAATGACAAAAGACAATCCATCTTCCATGGTTGCCAATGTGAATTTTGAACTTCTTTATGATATGAATTTGATCGTTTCCCTTTCTTGTTTGATTCATATGTTAAAAATAATCCATGCACTAATCAAATTCATGCACAAGCTAGATGTATTTGTTTGTGATTATGTGGTAGCCATCAAGATTTTCCAAGGACAATTTTATTTTCATTACTTTGATATTGCCACAGAGTATACATTCAATGTTTGCAAAGGATTCCAATATCTGGTTAATTATACCCACAATATTATGCATTTGAAATGGAAACCAAGTTCATTGGATCTCAACAACTCAAGTGTTGAATATCTATGTTTTGATTATGTTGGTTTCATTTTCTAAGCCACATGTTTAACTGCCCATGGCCATAAAATGCAAGTGTCCTAATATATTTTCAACAATATTGTGGATGATGCAAAAGCATCTTGAGATTCGATATTCATACAACCTTTAAAATATGTTATACTTCATATTAAATTTATTTTCATAAATGAAAGGACATTTCCAAAAGACTAGATGTAAAATTTATTCAAAATAACATTTAATAAAATCTACATATATTGTTAGTATTTTACATAATGTTAAAATAAGATGATAAAATCATTTATCTTTGAATCCAAATAATTCACTCTTGAGTTCATTTTTTTGTTATTCAAATTATTTTAAACATTAAAAATTATTTAAATATATAATTTATAAATTTATGAAATTTATATTTTATTTATTTATCAAAAAAAATTCATGCAATTTGAGAAAAATGTTATATTTATATTCAACACCAATTTATAACATTTATAAACATTTATAAAGATGAAAATTTATTATTCGTAATAAATTTTAATAAAAATTATGATATTGAAAAAGGTATAAATTAATAATTATTCAGATAATCTTAATATTCTATATAAATTATTAAATATATATTTAAAATTATGTGTTTAATAACTTCAATATTAAACATTTCGATCAATTATCAAATAATTATAGTTAATATATTATTTTAAAATTATTTTAAAATTTATGATTAAATATATGTTTAAAATGTGGATATAGATAATTTTATATTATATTATCATCAAAAATAAAATATATTCTTTTAAAACAAACCAATGTTGTTTTTAATAGGTTTATCACCAAATTATGTTATTTGAAACATATTGTTGAAATGTATTTAATTTCAAGTTTCAAATGTATTTTGAATCAAATTAAATAGTTTTTTTTTCTTTAAAATACAAAAAATGTGTACGTCTTGGAAAATTCTTCTATAATGAAATTTAATATTTTTCATTTGGACATAGTATGGGGAAAAAAAAAAAGTTAAAGTTGGTTTTTGCAAAACATTTGGAATACATAACATAATAAATACAATGATCAGCCCATTGGTTACAAGTGGCCACTCTTACAAAACATGTTCTATGTGCATACAATCCATGTAGTTCATATCTTTTCAATTCATTATTGCCTTTGGACAATTTGCCGAGATTCCTTCAACAATGGGCTCAAATATGATAGGTTTTCCATGTTGAAAATACATATTTTAATGATGCCAATAATAAAATTTTAACAAGATGGGATTATATCAAATGAGTTAGTTGGATGGTAATGGCCATGGGCTATCACCTTGAAGTTTGAGGTCCAAACCTTGGTAAAACTTTCATGTGGTCATTGATGTATGTTGACCATATAGTCAACATTATATGTTGACTTTATGTACATAAATGATATTTTTATTAATAATTTAAACTCAAAAAATCCAATTAATATTATTTTCAAATTCAAATTTTTAATATTTGTAATTTGATTAATTTTTAGTGAATTTGCTTGTCCATATGAACCCATCACCAATCACTAGGAAATATGGTGAATTTAGTAGACTTTTAATCTAACAAATTGTTGGTGATTTCATGTAAATCACTAATGAAACTTTTAATGTACTACAAACACATTCGTACTAGTGATTGTTTTTGCTTCACGTGACAAAATTTACTTCCTTGAGTTCTAATGTATATTTTATGTTTAATTTTTCACCACATATAAAGGTGTGTACCCCAACATTGTTATTGTCTCACATTTTTTGAAATGACAAGTTTTGCTTTGTTGAATTGTGATGTCATTTTTTGGTCTAATTTTTCACCACATCCAAAGGAATGCAACCCAAAAATCATTGTTGTCCCACATTTTTTGAAATGACAAGTCTTGTTCCTTTGAGTTTTTATGTAATTTGTAGGTCTAATTTCCACCATGTACAAATGTATGTAGCCCAATGGTCTTGTTGTTATTGGGGTGGGCGTTGAATGTTTGTGTCGGCATAATGTAGTAATTGAATATCAAGGCACATATGTTTAGAGTAAACCACTAACAATGGATAGGATGCATATGCTTTTGTTGGAAATAGTTGGTTGACATGTATGCAAAATGTAGCACTTCAAAAACGATAGAATGATCACCCATTCTCTTTAGCTTAAAAGGTTTTCCGAAACAATATTAATGTTTTGGTTGAGCATTTTTAATTTAGCCTAAAGTTATAATATTTTAAAACACTTTGGCTTATGGTTTGAGCATTTTTGCTTGTGGTTCAATTTTTTTGGATTGTGGTCTAACCATTATGACTTTTGGCATGAACATTTAGGTTTACACTTGTCATCTTTCCTTAAGATATGGCCTATGATTTTACTTTCATTATTGTTAGATCGTATTTTGGTATGATATAGTTATATTCTAAAAAGTAAAGCATTGCAAAAAAATTCTAGTGTGTTTGGGGGCACATTATTCTAGTGTGTTTTGGTGCCAATGCTTTTCATCATGAAATGCCCTTGGAGTAAGGAGTTCTTGAAATAAGAACCCCTTGACTCCATCTAAGGTAGGCATGGCCATTTATTTTTTTAATAGCTATTTTGATTGGCTCATCAACAAGAAAACAAAGGGAAAAAATTTCTGAAACTTTGGAAGCTCCCCAATTTTTTTTTAAATCCTTTGCATTTGGCCTAGGTATATAGGTGAAAGGGGGAAAACTTTGGGCAAACCATATGGGATGGAATCGAGATACCAAAAGAAGAAAGGGAGCATCAAAATATACATGTTTATATGTATTTGTAGTCAAGGGCAAATTAAACACTTGGATTCTTGCATTTTTACATTGGATTTGGCCTTTAAAAACTATCTTAAAATTTTCAAAATGTGAACATTTATTTAATTGAATAAATAAAATGCATATCCATTTTTTACCCAAAAAAGGGTTATATGATTGGGGGGGGGTACCCAAACCCTAGCCTAATGGAATATTTTGATTCTTAATGTAGATTTATCCAATGGGTTCATAAATTGGAAAAAATAATATATTTATATAGGCTAGTACATGGGTAACATTATTGGGGGTATGATAAATTATGTGGTGTTGAATATATACCGCAAAGGAAATATATTTTAAACTAGCAAAGATAGAGGTATTGAATGTTGAATATATATACCATGAGCTTGTAAATGGATAAATGTTATCCATGATTAGGGTATTTGATGGTTGAATATATAAGTATGAAGGTAATGTGCAATATTGTTAGGGGCTATGAAAATGTTTTTGTTTTTTTTCTCAATTTTGTGATGGCAATCATCCACAAGGAGATTTAGCCATTTTTGGCTATAGACCAACTATGAAAGTACGAATTTATTAAGATCCTTTTACATCTTGGCTACTTGCTCAAACAATGTGAAGAAACATGGTGATCTTTTAGAAAAACCCTAAAAAACACCAGGCTAGAGTATAAGAAGTTCACCCTCCGTGATATCCTATGGTAGTTGTGAAGGGTATTGAAATGTTGATGATTGAAATTGGAACATTGAAAAATGTGCAACACCATCGTCAAAGTTAAACATATATATATATGTATATGGGATACTAATGGTAAATATGATGGAAAAAGGTTATCATGATTTTATCATGTTGATACCTGCCATACACATGTAGAACAAATTGATTAAGGTTTCACAAACAACCAAAGTGATTCAGAATTTGAAGTACACCAACATTGATCATGGATATATTGTGAACAAATAAATTTACATTTGTTGTTCATGTTGAGCAAGGAGGAGACTAGGGCACATCATAAGGACAATGGTGTGAAGCAAAAACTAGGAGACTAAGTGAGGAGGATGCCAGTGCCAGTGTGCCTCATAGAATATGGGTCCCTCTCTAAAGCTCTTTTAGCTGGGGAATGACATTTGGGGAGTATGGAGAAGAATTGAAACACGAATGGAAGACAATGTGTTCTTCCATATAAGTATCAAGTATCCAAAGAAAAGTATCATGCACGATTGGTGCGTTTTGCTACCGCAACAGCTAACTCCGTGTCCACATTCAAGGAGATGTCCAATGCCTTGACAGAATGTGTCAATGCCCCACTGTCATGAGCAGCATGCCCCAAAACACAACAGAGAAACAAACCCGTCACACTAGCTAGGTTGTAAGATTGAATTCCACATAAAAACCAGCATGATAATGTCAAGGCATAATAACAAAAAAACCCACACCCTGATCAAGATAGTTCTCAGTAATGTGGTTGATTTAACTTCTTGTTTCTGTACCTGGATATATAGGTGACCCCAGTTGAGCCAATGCGTCCAACTGTCTCGATTGTTACATTACCTGATGCCTGCATTCTTCCAAAGAAAAAGCACCACATGAAGGAATAAGCACCTACTCTTTCTATGATTCCAAAAACCCTTCCCTCACTGTTGATTGTTTTGCCCCCAAAAAAACCCACCCAGGGTTGAATGAATGCCCTGACCTCTGTTTCAAACCTGGAGTTGACAAGATCAACAGCTGATTGAAGCATTGACACATCAACATCACCATTTGGCATTCGTACAACCATGTTGTCCAGCAATACACGAGTAACACGTCCAACACCCCTTTCGATGCATGATATCACTTCTTGCACCTCCTCCAGTGTCCGCGTCTCTATCTAATCAACCATGAACACCCATCACATTCAGCATACTGAGAAACCATTTCACTCTAATTGTCCTAGTGCACAAGCATCAACTCCTGAATATAATAAAGCATGTAACTGATATGTCAAATTAGGGCAGGAAAAGAGAACGATTTGCCAAAGCAAGCAAAATGAACACCCACAGTTCTCAGTAAAAAGAACCACCATTGTGCAAGTACAACATCCATTCAGCTGCATATGCCATGCACTGCAGATCTTTCAAATGATGGAAAATATAAAGTGGGGAATCATGGAACATGGTTTTTCACATATGTACCTCAACACCGACATCTAGGTTTTCCTGCTTCAGGTAGGCATCCACAGCAGCAATAGCTTGTGGAATTCCTCCAGCAACAGCAATATGGTTGTCTTTGACTAACACCATATCATAGAGTCCCATACGGTGATTCTCCCCCCCTCCTATCAACACCTGCACCAACATTTTGATCTTTTGTTGAAACCCAAAAACCAATCAAACAAGTAACCAAACCTAAAAGTGTGATTAACCAGGGCTAACAGTACAAAAGCAAAATTGAAAATAAGAGACATACTGCCCACTTATCAATAAGACGTAAACCAGGAGCTGTCTTCCGTGTTTCCAATATGCGTGATGGATTTGCTGCTTCCACCATAGCCTGCCCCACAGACAACCAATTATCATTATCTTTCAAATCAAATTTCCATGAGACATTCCATCAAAAGATGGTTACAAACTGTAACCAGGCTGCAAAAAGGTTCTGAACTAAACTCTGCACAATCTACTTATGCAAGGTTTTTCTTTTCATTTCATTTTATTTCTCCAGATATTTGACCCCTGGATGTGCACATAGTAGTTGCCTGCTTTCTCATTTTGCTCTACAGTCTGGGACTGATGTACTTAAGTTCTTGTCGATGTAGAGAAGTTGATGAAGAACTTGATGTCTGTATTGTCTTTTAGTGACCCTTTCTAAGTAAGAACAAAGGATTGTACCTTGGTGACAGTGGCAATACCACTCATGCGTTGCATGAAGTTCAACACTACCCTCTCTGCAATTAGAATGCTTCTCGCACTCCCTGCAAACTCAAAACCACAAATAACCATCCCCTATTGAAAATCAGAGCTCTCTGGTGATCAGATCAGATCAGATCAATCGAGTCAACAGACCCCTGCCAGGTGATGCTGATAAACACAATATTTCAGGGAAAAAATCACAATTCCCTGCACTTACCAGAAACAGTACCAAAGTGCAACCCCTTTGTTACCATGTCACCATCCTTCACTTCCCACTCCACCTAAATACAACCATGAGCAGGAAAAACCATTGAAATGGGCACAATTCAAAACCAAACATACAGTGGTAACAGTGACAAATCCTGGACAAACAATTCGAACTTGAAATGCATTCATTACAATGACACAAAAGACATCACAATGTAAAGACAAGTTACAAAATGCCTTCAACAGGATTCACAGGTTTTAGGGTTTCCATTTTCTAAGAGAGAGAACCATATCAATTGATTTTGTGATAATAAAAAGTACATCACTAAATGCTTTGATCTCACCTGTAAACTTGAATCTACTTCTGAAAACACTAAATCCGCCATGGCAATTCCTCCAACAACTCCATCTTCTTTAGCTAGAAACTGAGCTTGTGCTTGAATCTCTGGTCCAATCGTTGCTAAGCATGTAATATCACCTGTCAAAACATTTCACCATGGGCTATTGGAGGGGCTGTAGAAGCCAAAAAGCACGACTGCACCACCACAATACTAATTCCAGTTTGAACATGATCAAAAAAACCTTTCTTGTATTGGCAGATTGCTGTTTCTTTGTTGTTGTTGTTGTTGTTGTTTTTCTCAATGAGAGTCTATGGTCTCCATGGATCTGAAAGTTCATGAAACAAAAAATGCATTCAAAGAATCTAAGTATTAAGAACCTAAATGGCTTGAGTACTGTGATCAAGGTGCACAAAAGATTCCACAGATTAGGGTTTGGAAGATTGGGGTGCAACTAAACAGTATGTGCTGAGGGAGCATCTGGATTGTCCCCTCCAACATCATTCTTGGAGAGAAGTTTACCTCGATCGCCGGCATCTTCAGCAAGAGCTAGGCGGATAAGTTGCTGAAGATCGTAAGTTGGGTGTACCGGTGGTGGAATTGACGATTTTCTTGAGCCTCCAGGTTTTGTTTCCGTAGTACCCATCATAGCTGCTGTTGCTGCTACTGCAGACAAGCTGCAAATCCACCAGAACTATTCAAAGCTAAGAGAGTTTTTTTGTTTTGTTTTGATTTGTTTTTTTCTTGAGAAATTGACGAATCCCAAAAACCCACCATAAGATGTTGCGTACGATATTCCCATGAGAATGACCGAACAATTCTAACATGTACCTTGAGCATTTTCGATCCTTCATGCTTATCCCTGCAAATGGTCGACGACGACAGCCTCCTCTACTTGCAAAGCAAGCAGTAGCTATGCCCAACTCTTCCCCTCTGATGATGAAGCGTGTGTGAAGAAGCTTGCTAAAACTCCAAACCTTGTTGGTGGTAGTGGTGGTGGTGCCACTGCTGCTGCAACACATACGTGCCAAATCCATCACAAATATGCTCGGGGAGATCCACCAAAAGCTAAAACCCCTAAAAAACCCCCCAAAAACTGAAAATTGTACTAGACAAACTGGGCTTAAGCAACACAAATTGCGCTCAACCCTTGATTACTGGAAGTTTCGCAGACCCAATTCTTCTCTTCTCTCTACAACAATCCTAAACCGCAATTCAACACAAGAGTGTTGCCAAACCTCGTCATCCATCGAATCCATGGATAGCATAAACACATTCACCTAAGTCCTCACTTCTTGATGATGATGATGATGATGATGAAAGGTACGTTGTTCAATAACTCCATTGTGCTGCATATGTCTCATGACATGATCCTGGACTCCCAAAACTCCTCATCATCAGCATCATCACTGATCAACATAAATCTAGCATCAACAACAATCTTAAATTGAGCATCCATCATGGTAGACTCTATGGACTCCCAAAACTCCTCTTCCTCTTCCTCCTCATCACCATTTCACCATCATCATCATTGACCAACATAAATTTGGCATCAAGAATAAAATCTTAAATTGAACATCACCATGATGGACTCCAACAATCCACATCTTCATGTGTCAATGTGTGTGTGTGTGTGTGTGTGTGTGTGTGTGACACTGTGGCCTTGCCATTTACATTAAAAAGTATCTTAAAAAAGAAGAAGAATTATGGAAACTCAAATATTTCACCATGCAAAATTATAATCTTCAAAAAATCCTCAAAAACAAACCAAAATCCTTCAAGATATTATAACTCTATTCTAACTAATCTCAAGTTTCAACACAAACAAAAACATCATCTTTCAAAACTGCTCATATGAAAATAGACCTATTGCTACCTAGGGGCCAGAATCCCTTAAGCTATTGTACTCTAAACACAGTATCCTTGCCTATCAAGGCCAACAAAGTAATCACAAACTCACTTGCCCAACAACATCATGTATTCCAACATGGATAAATATACATTCATGGATGAAATTATCATTATTTGTATGTGTAGGTCAAAATCATATCTTTCAGGTTAAATCAGCTTTGCATCAGTATAGAAT
>Ga0209208_10002011_pt1 | contig 29017 bp, 27 predicted proteins | sample S1TSphfallax_3_FD_187694 | JGI IMG/M metagenome (GOLD analysis project Ga0209208, IMG submission 187694) | Host-associated microbial communities from peat moss isolated from Minnesota, USA - S1T2_Fd - Sphagnum fallax MG (SPAdes) (version 2) | ecosystem: Host-associated > Plants > Peat moss >...
TGGATGTGCATGAAATGAGGAGGAGTCTCGAAGAAGATGCATGTTGTTGGTGGTGGTGGGTTGCTTGAAGAAGCTTGAAACCTTCGAGAGCTCTCTCTCTCTCTCTCTCTCTCTCTCTCTCTCTCTCTCGTATGCCATAATCAGCCAGCTCTAATTGTGCTTGGCTTGCACCATGGCTGCTGCTGCAACAGCAGCAGCAGCTCCTTCATTGATTGCAGGTCATGGGCAACAACGACTTGTTACAGAGAGGAAAACAGCCCACAATGGGTTGAAAGAATGGAGCTTGGAAACTGCTAGAAAGAAGAAGACTAGTCCAAGAAGAATGCTGCAGCAGTGCAGGGCACAACATGGGTTCTTCAGCAGCAGCTCCTCTCGAGGAGGAGGAAAAAATTCTTCTTCTTCTTCTTCTTCTTCTTCTTCTTCTTCTTCTCGACCACCAGCCATGAGAGAGGAAGATGCCGCCACCTTGCAAGAAATGACAAAGCTCAGCGATGAGCTCTTCTTGCTCAAGGGAGTTCTGAAACAAGAAGGTGGTGATCGAGGAATAGGGCTTGACATGAGGAACAGAGTGGACATCTTGTACAACCGTGCTACCATGCTCAAGCAATCTGCTGATCGCTCTGTTGCTGCTGGAGGAGGTCGGATTCCAGTCCAGCTTACTGCCACTCTTAGGGTAAGATACACACATATATGGATGCATGGATTGCTTGATTGCTCTCTCTTGTCAGTAAGAAAGAAAGAAAGTTTCAGAAAGCAATTGTTGCAACAAGTGTTGTTTTGCACTTGGAGAAAAACAAACAAAGAAGTTGTTTCTTGCTGCTGCAGCTGCTGCTGCAAAACAACACCAGCAGCAGACTACTGATTATGTGTTTCTATGTGTTGTTCATCATCATACCCATCAGGCACTACAAAGAGAGCTTGGTTCTGTGGAGAATATTGTCCGCCTTGCCATGGAAGCTGGACCTGTGACCACATTCAGTGCACCCAAGTTGAATTCCAGGTTACAGAAACAAGAAGAAGAAGATGATGATGATGATGATAATGATCTGCAGAATCAACTTCAAGAAGAAGAAGAAGTGCAAAACCGAAGACCCAAAGCTCTGAATCTATTGTTGCCACAAGAGAATGAAGACACACCTCATGTTGCATTGAAGGAACAAGAAAAGAAGGGAATGCGATTTGAAGCTCTGATCCGCGAGAGTTCTGTTGTTGATGAGGAGCCAGCAGCAAATGTTCCCCCAAATCCTCCTACATATACAATGAGCTCTCCAGCTGCCAAGGTTAGTGTGCAGCACTTCCTCCCCTAACTCTTATTGTCATCCCATCTGCACAAGATGCCAGCTCAGTGTTTTTGCCATCCATTGCTATGGGATTTTCAAGGCAACTGAATCTGACACATAGCAGTAATATCTCATGATGCTGACAATGATGCGATAGCAGCAGCTGCAGCAGCATTTGTGCTGCAGCACCTGAATTTCCAGTCCCATGACGGGTGCAGGATTCTTCTCCTTTAGCGGCATTCAAGACAGAGATTGAGCGTCGTGTGATGGAGCAGGTCTGTTTACACTCTTACCCATCATGCTGTCGGCCCCAGGGGCAACTCATCAACTTCATGGGCATTTCAAATTCTTTGATTTCATTTCATTGTAGCAGCATGAAAGCATCAATTTCTAGGAGGAATGCAGAAAACTGTTTGAAGCTTTGGTATCAATACCTGTGATTGCCATGTATGGCTAACAACAGCCACCACCGCTCTTGGAGCAGCAGTGGCCTTGCTGGCTGGTTGTAGTCTCATTAGTGTCTTTTGTGGGCTTTCTTCCATTCTCTTTGATCTTGTTTTGGAGGGCTGCTTACTCATGGTTTCCACACAAAAAGTCTGCAGCTTGTTGGAAAGCGAATGATGGAGCTTCAATCAACACCACTGATCAACACAGGTGTTGGGATAGGGAGAGAAGCATCCACAGCACCTGCAACAAATGATAACACTTCAACAAAAGCTCACATCTTGCAGGAGGAAAATCTGTTTCTCAGGTAATAAAACTATTTCTTTCTTGCTCTTTTGTTGTTGCAACAATTGTGTTTTTCTTATGTACTACTACGTACAGGGCCTGGAAGCATCAGATCACCATGGACACTTGTGGCAACAGCTTTGTGTAATTTATCAGAGCAGTTAATGGGCATGAATGCTATATTTGCTTGTCACATTTTCCAGGTTCTTGAAGGTTGGTTTTTCAACCCTCTAACCTCGTGTCATTGTTGTTGTCATCCTTTTTTACACATGCCTGCAGTATGACAGACACACAGAGGAGACCATTAGGGATGAGAACAAAAAGGTCTGATGCAACATCAATGGAGGTAGACAAGTTGCGGGCATATCTCACAGCAATGCAACAAGAGGTGTCAACTCTAAGAGAGAAAGCAACCAGAGCTGAGTTAGCAGAGGCAAAAGTGCGTGTTGAGATGGCAACAACAACCGTGCCTTCAGAGGTGCATGAACAAGCTGTGAGTTTTTTCTCATATCTTCAAACTACGAATTTTGCAGAAAAACACAGTAGATGGATGGATCTGATCACAGCTGCAGCTTCCTGAGCTGCTTTGCTCGCAAAAGAATTTGTTAGCATATGCACATGTGGGCTGCTGGTAAACAGGTGAGAGTTGCAAGAAAGGAGATTACTGAGGCACAGGCTCAAACTGCAGAAGTCACAAGCAAACTGAAAGAGAAGGAGGCAATGCTGATGGCTGTTCAGAAAGAGCTAATGGCTGAAGGGGAGAGTCTGGCAGCAAAGGTCAGCAGCCATCTTTGGGCAGTCTCTTTTGAGATTTCTGCAGCAAACTGTGATTCAGCAGCAGTAATTGGAACAGAGGACCCTTGACTGTGTTGTGTGTTTTTCCTTTGGGGCATGGAATATTCAGGGCACAAAATCCGACATATAAAATCTGTTTTGTTATGTGTTTTGTGATTTTTAGGTCAGAGAGTTATCTGGAGAGCTCACCAAGCGTGTTAGTGCTGAGGATATGGAAGCTGCTATCAAGTGTGCAGTCAAGGAGGTGAAGCTTGAGCTGGAAAACGCTCTGGAAAATGGACTCGCTCTCAGTCATGAACTTGAAGAGAAGGAAAGACAGATTGTGCAGCTGCAAGAAGAATGGCACTTAGAGAGGAGTAATTTATGTGCAGAACTGGCTAGTGTGAGAAAAAGTCTTGCGACAGTTGAGGAAGAAAGAGTTAGTGAAAAGGAACAGCTTCAAGAAACACAACAAAAGGTATGAAAATCACAATTTTGCATCAATCAGGTTGAATTTGTTTGAAAAATTTGCAGAAAATGTTTTTCATCATTTGTTTCCAAACTATGCTACATAGCTCTGGCATGATGAGGTGTTTTGCTCAGAAGGAATGTTGTAGCCTCTTGAATTGATAGGACATTTTTTTGTCGGAGTTCTTTGGCAGGTGCACGTACTGGAGAAGAAGTTGAGCGAAGTATATCAAAGTATGAATGACGCAGAAGAGGAAAGGCTGAAGAAACAGCAGGCTGTGTTGTCAACTGTGAGATCACTTGTTCTTGACATGGGCAGAAATGAGGGCATTTCTCTCGGTTCTAATTCTCAAGATGGGTGCGAGTATTCAGTGAGTACCATATTCTCAGAGGAGAAAGTTGCAGCGCTTGAGAAGTTTTTTGCCATTTTGCGTGTGCTGATCAAGCAAGAGAGTCAGAAAATGGACACATTTGCCTTTGCCTTGCAACAAGTGTTACTGAATGATAGGTTTTCTGGTGAAAAAATGACAAGAGATTCAAAGATCAAGGGAGCAAATGAAGAAGGTAAACAAAAAAGAAAACAGCAAAATCCAAATTCAGATTTCTCTCTGAATTTCCTTTTTTCTGCAAGCATTTTTTATCCTAAATCTGACTTCAGTTTCCAACATCTTGATGATGAATTGCAGAAAGTGCAAGTTCAGCAATGAAGCCAACCATTACTCTCTGCTATGAAACTAGTTGGGAGTCTGCTTACCTGCACTATTGTGCTGACAGTACCCAGTGAGTTTGATGGCTGTCTTTTTTCTCTCCCACATGGGTCTTCTTGCACCTTCTGAGAGAAGCTTCATGTGTCGATCTTCTCTTCTCCTCTCTTCTCCCCATTGCTTCTCTCATCTTTTGTGGTTTGATGGAATGTTGATTGAGCATTCTGCTACCGCAAAGGATTCACATGCTTTCTTCTCTTGGAACTTCTTGCTCATGAAGATGGAAAAATGTGGTGTTGCAGGTGGACAGACTTACCGGGCATTCTCATGCAAAATCAGTCAGCTGCAGATGGCAGGCCTTTCAAGGCAAGAAAGCAGTCCTCAACCACTCCCGCTGTTACATCTTTTGACTCACAAACATTGCTGCAACAAAAGCATGTGTGTTATCATAGCCTAGTATCATTCTAATTGCAAAGCAAAAGAGTTTTGTCATGATGTGAGAGAACTAACCAAAGCAATCAGATTTACTTTCCAAATGGGTTTTACAGGTGTTACATGTTTCAGGGAGCTCGGTTGAGTTTGTTCTGACAGATGGGAATGGATCATGGGATTGGTAAGATAGCAAAACTCTCAAGAGTTTCTAAACCAAGCTTCTCTTCAAGGATTTCTCTACACAGATGTGAGCATATATATATATATATATATATATGGGATCTGTAACAAGAACAACACTAAAAAAGGCAGCATGATCCTGCAGCACAGCAGAGAGCTTTGACTGATAGGATCAAAAACTGTTTGTGGGTGGGGGGCCCTGGGGGGGGTGGGGTTCTCTTGGTGCAACAGTCCTCCAGCAGGTGGAAACTACTACATTCAAAACAGTGGGACATTCCTGCTTGCTTCAGGAGTCATCCAGCAACAAGGTTGATGAACAATCAACAGAGCACACATAGAAGATCATAGGTTTTCCCAACTGCTGTTCATGAATTGCTGTATTGAAGGAAGAAAGCGCGCAAAAGAAGTGTGTTGTTACATCATTCTTAAGAACTATCTTTCAGTTTGTAGTGATTTGTTCTGTACAGCAAACAATCAACAAATTCATGGAATTATGAGGGACACCCAAGAGATTACCAAACTGGAGCTGCACATGAATTGGGAGAATCCACGCTTTTGGGTGATGATGCAAAGGTTTTGCCTGAAAGTCCTGGTGGGCATGTGAGAATCCATACTTTTGGTTGATGATGGAAAGGTTTTGTCTGAAGTTTTCATGGTCATATGAGAATCCATGCTTTTGGGTGATGATGCAAGGGGTTTGCCTGAAGTCCTGGTCATGTGTCTTGCCTCTTGGTCAAGGATGATGAGCAGTGTTACCTTCTTCTCAAGTGAGTAAATGCTGCTTCCAAGTGATGCTTCAAGAAGAAGCTCCATCAAATTTTTTGTTTGGATCATTGAGACCTTGAGAGCAGTGGTTTTTTTTCCCAAATTTGTGAAGTAGGTGGGTTGGTGACGCACAAGAGGACAGCACCAAATTTGATTAGATTTTTTATTATTTATCAATTTGGATGTGATTATTTTTGTAAATTCGTAGATGATGCAATGACTAATATGCGAACCCATTTGATGATGGAAGATGAGATGAAGATGATCAAAGGTCCTCCAATCATCAACATGGTTGTTATGTTTCAATTGGTGAAACTATTATTGTAAAACGATGTTACAAAAGAATAATGAATGATGAAACAAGTGTTGGAAGGGATGACAAAATGACGTTTTTGTTAAGATCCTTGATTTTATATGAATAGGAGTGGAAGTGTTTTGATAATCTTGTTCATCATTCAAGCACATTGGACAAACATTTACACCAAGCACCATTGTTAGTTATTGGATGAATATTGTCACAAAAATTGGTACAAAAAAGCTTTGCAAGAAGACCAAACTGAAGGTTATAAGTTAACTTGACCATGGTTTCAACACATGACAAGTATTATGAAAGGTTCCACTAAAGGAAAAGGTGCTCCCAAAAAGGTTGATCAAAGTAATATGAAAGAGGAAAAACATGTCATATTGGAAAATTTAACCATTCACACCTACCCTTTAAAATGATGATGAAATAAGATGTGCTTATTCTTTAGTCTTTTGTTATATCTTAGAAAAATATATAAGCAATTTTTTGTAAACGAAAGCATGATAAAGTATAAAAAAAAAGTTGACAAATTAAAAGTGAGTTTTTAAATGAAATAATTTTTGACATAAGTATAAAAATATATTCAAGCTTCATTATGAAATCATTTTTTTTTCTCTTGAGTTTAATATACATTGAATACAAAATTTGAAAAACTTTTGAATAATAAAAAGTATAAATAAATAATTTTTAAATTGATTGGTCCATCTGGTGTTCAAAAATATTTTTCATTACAAAAATTAATGAAATAAATATGAATTAAGTTAAGATATAAAGATAATTATAAATTTAAGCAAAAAAAAAATTTTAATTGTATTTTCTTCATGTTAAAACATATTAATGCATACTTGAAACAAATGCTACACTATAAAAAGTAAACTTCAAAAGCTATTTACATTTTTTTAAACTAATTTTCAACTTACTTTTACAATGTGAAAATTGAAATTAATGCACAATAATGAAAACAAAATTGTCATTCAAATAAAAACATTGGACATATATTAATTTTACGTTGGAATTTTATTGCTATTTTTTATCAACTTAGAAAATAGATTATAAATGTTTTTCTTTTTTTTAAATTTACCATGCTCACACCCTTTCTCCCAAAAAATGTTTTTTGCAAGTTACACAAGGTGTCTAGGAAACTACTCTAATAAAGAAAAAAAATCCTTCATTTTGACATCAAAAAATGGTTCATTTTAGTCTTGGATTATTTTTATGCTTCAAAAAAGGTTTTAAGTTTTTTGTGGTTTTTTGGCATCTTGTTCATTTTTTACTTTTTCAAAAAAAGTCCAATTATGCAAATTGAATGAAGTAAAGGCACATGTGGTCTGAATTTCAGACCACTATAAGAAAATCAAAATAAATGATGTCTATATGTTCAAAGAGGGTTTTATGTGAATTTTTGCCATCTTATTTTAAAGTTGTATTAATATTATTTTTCAAATTGTCAAATCATCTGGCACATGTGATTGAAATATTAGACCATTGGAAGAATTTTTTTAAGATGATGCCCTTGTGTTCAAAAAAGGTTTTATGCAATTTTTTGTGGACTTTTGCCATCTTATTTCAAAGTTGCATTATTTTTTTTCAATTTTTTTTCAATTCTACAAATTGCATGAATTCAAAGACATCCCTAAGCACTAAGGTTTTTCTTTCATCAACTTTCTATTTTCATGTTAGTGATGAGCATCCTAAGAAGGTCAATGTAGCATTTAATGGAAATTGGTCTTTAGGACTTGTCCAAAAAAATAAATTATATTCTAACTACTTATTATAGCTAGAAATGTAAATATGGTGAACATGTCCCAAAATTATTATTTTTTGGTTAATTGTATTTCAAAAAACAAGAATCTCATGAATTTGTTTTTTTCAAAAAACCTTTTACACAAAAATAACATTGTTAAACACATGTTATGTGAATTTCAAATGATTGTAAGACAATATTTAAAACAATGCCTATGTGTTCAAAGAAGGCTTATATATGGTTTTTTTGAATTTTTATCATTTTAATTCAAAGTTGGATCTTTTTTATTTTTTCATTTTTTCAATAATGCATCCACGCATGAATTAAAAGACATCCCGAGGCATATGTGATCCAAACTTCAAACCATTATAAAAATATTAGGAAAAAATGATGCCCACATGTTCAAAGCCTTGGGGTTTATATAATTTTTAAAAGAATGTACCATCTTATTTCAAAGTTGTATAATGTTTTTGTTTTTCATTTTTTCTCAATTCTGAGAATTATGTAGTTAGCAAACATCCCTAGGCACATGTGTGGATTGAATTTCAAACAATTAGAAGAAAAATAGGAAAAAATGATGCCCACATGTTGAAACAAGGTTTTATGTGTATTTTTATGGATTTTTACCATCTTATTTAAAAGTTGTATAATTTTTTAAATTTTCTTTTTTTCTCTCAATTATGAAAATTACATGAGTTGAAAATCATCCCTAGGCATATGTGGTATGAATTTTCAGACCATTGAAAGAAAATTAGATAAAGTAATATTGCAATGTTTGAAAAGGAATCATTTAATGTGCAAAAAATTATCACATAGTAAAGTTAATAATAAAATTGTCCCTAGTCCCATACCATGTCCTAGTTTCATCCATTATTTTTTATTATTCGTAAAGCCTTCAAATCATGGGATGAAATCATGAAATTGGGGACCAATGATGAAAATAACAAGGTGAAGAAAATTTTAAATTTTTTTTGACATATTTTCTTTGAGGTTTACACTTAAGGGACTTCTAAAGGTTTACATTTTTGGGCACTTCTTTTTGGATTTTATTACAAAATTATTTTAATGTTTGCACTATGGATTACATAAGATGATTTTTTGGGGTTTTTACCATGAAATTATATAAGTGATCTCATTCACTTGTCATTCATGTCAAGTGTGCTAGTTTAATTGTTCAATTAGGTCCTAGTTAATTAAGGATAAACTAGGTTAGTTAAACTAATTAGTTAGCTTTGAACTGGTTCATGGGTGAACGGCGTTTGGGATATTTTTTATGAAATATAATCCCATCTTGTGTGACCTCAAATCACTTTTGGTGATTTGAAATTCCAAAGCATAGATTCTACTTTGTAGTTTTCGTTGTTATGCAAGTGTTTTGGATTTCTATGTTTTGGGCTTGGATTCTTATGTTGTTGTTAGTAAGTTAATCTTTTGTGTTTGAATGTGAGGTATTTTATGTTATGTGTTGTCAGTGTGGTGACAACGATGGTTATAGGTGCCAATATAGGAGCGCACAACATTTCTTTTTCATTTTTTCATTTTCACTTGTTAGAATTCCATTTTTATCCTCATTCACTTGATTTTTTTTCTAATTTTGTTTTTTTTCTTAAACTTAATCAATCATATTTTAAGGTTACAAAGTTTTTGGAGTTTTAGTTGATCCCATACCAAACACAAGTGAACCCATGAATTTAATAGTAAGTTGAACCATTACACACATTCAAAAAACATTATAGACCTTAACATTTTCAAAACAAACTTCCAAATGTCATGGGTAGACCTTAATTAACTTGCACCTTAAGTTGAGTACATAGACTTAAATTCATCTATTTGCACCTCCATCACTTCATGGAAAGCCTAAATTGGATTAAATTGCACCTTTAAGAGCCATACTAGCCTTCAAAACTTGACATTATATCTTCATGAATGAAACAAAGGTCAAGGTAGGCCAAAATTCATCAATTTCTATAAAAATTTGGTCTTGTTAGTTTTATAATCATTTGATACACACCTTTAGAAGCCATAAAAACTCTAAACGTTGTGATTAGACTCCCATGAACCAAATAGAAATGAAATGGGTCATAAAGCACCTACATTTGTCAAAACAACTTGAAATTCATCAATTCTTATCAAAATTTGATCATAACAACCCAAAATTCATCAATACATAGATTTAAAAGCTTTAATAAACATCAAAAGTTTGTGATTGAACCTCCATGAATCAAAATAGAAATGAAATGAGTCACGACGCAACTACATGTATTCAACCCTAAACCTAAATTCATTAGTTTGCATTTTGAATTAATTATGATAAACCTCAATTTGGTAATGGTAGACCTCAAAGTTCAATGTGCAAGTGTAAATAGTTCCCAACTATGTCCTTCATAATCTCCTTCATTTGGAAGGTCATACGAAGTAAAATAACGTTACACATTCACAAAGTTCATTTATTATCTTTTTTATTTTACCAAACCTATATGTTTCACATAAAAATAACAATTCTTATATGAAGAAGGGAAGAATTTTCTTTTTAAATGGGTAATCTTAATGTGGTAGTAGGTTAGTAATGTCAAGAGAAAGAACCATAGCCTGGTTAGTAACCATAACCATAGTCAAAAAAGGTATCTTTTGATAAAAAAAAACAAATTTTAAAGGTAAACAAACTTACCCCAAGAATGCCTATCTTCCATTTCTTTCTCCTACCATTTGCCCCACCTTCCTATTGTCCTACCAAAGTATAAAATTAAAACTTCAAGATAAATCTAAAAGGAAGAAAGGTTTTGCAAAAGCACCTTGGTTTATTGCCTTCCTAATCCGAGTCAAGTACATTTAGGGCTATGTCCTTTCCCTTTTTTTAATCCAAAATTAATATATATATATTCTATTAAAAAGAAACAAAGAAAAACCAATGAGATCAATAGAAGAAAAAAACAATGGGACATAAGAAGACATGATGAAAGGGATAAAACAAATAATAACAACACTCAAAACCAAAAAGCTAAAAAAAAAAAACAAAGGGAGAAAGAGCCATGGAATAAGTGGCCTTCCCACCACCTAAATCTTCCCCTTAGTCAACACCAAAAAACTCACCTCTAGAAGTCCCATTAAATTAATTGGCCCTTCTAGATTTATTCCAAGTTACCTCCTACTTTCAAAAGAATTATTTAGCCAACTATCACTTTTTAAAAAATAAATGATTGACTTCTTACTTATCATTCCTAGAAGTTAACTATATTAGTGGGCTTCATCCCCCCCAAAAGGAGATGACAATTTTTGGTAATATAAATTATTGAGATGCCTTTTAAGTCACCAACTTCTTAGGTAAAAGATAAAAGATTAACCCAAGGTTAACAACAAGCTAGCACACCCTAAAAGGTAAAATGGTAAAGCAAAAAAGCTCGTAAGAGTGCTAAAACATATGGAAAAAGGGTTTGTCCACATCATTATGGTCAAAATGATGACCAAATAACACAAGTAGCAATGCCACAGTTTGATTCTTCATTGGATATTGGAAAGTTCTTTTTAAAACCTAATTATCACCTTTTAAACTTGAAAAACCCCTTATGTTCCTCTTTAACAAGTTGTTGATTTTCATGAAGGAGGCCTTAAACAAGTACTCTTGAAAGAATTAGTTGCAAATAAAAAGACATTGACAATGCAAAGTGCGCTTACCCAATATGTACAAGGAATGAAGTACTTGGGGGTGCAAGTTAGATATTGGCTTCCAATTGATGCAAATTTTGACAAGTTAATGTTGTCATTGAAGGGCAAGCTCATTAGCTAGGGAAATCGCCAAATTTCTTTGGCAAGTTGCATATTTGTCGCAGACCAAGTAATACATGCATCCATTTAGTATATTGTGAGCTATTGGAATCCTAATGTTTGAATGTGTGATTAGATGAAAGGTTTGATGAGAAATTATATATGGGGGGTCAAATCAGAAAGGACATGTGCCAAGGTTAAATGGGACATCTTCATTTTACATGTATGTAAAGTGAGGACTTGGCATGGGGTCATTAACCCAAAAGCTCAAATCGAGGCTTTATTGGCCAAATTGTTTATTTGTGACCTTTCACCATGAAATGAACCTTGGAAAGATTTGTTGCAAAGGAGAACCACCATGACTCAACTTCAAAGTAAAACATGTTTTACCATGTTGAACAAGATTTTATTTGTTGTTTTCAATTGTTAAACCTCGTAAGATAGGGTTTTTTTTTTGGAACTCTTTGATGGGTGCTTGGAGGAATGTGAGAAACAACTTGGTGAAGGCTAAACCAACAATCTTGGATGAGATTCTTTGTCAACCTTTCTAATTTGGGAACATACATATTCTACATCCAGTTTCAAAAAAATTCATTTTAGCAGCTTGTGTGGGAAAAGCCATGGCCTTTGTTGGGTGCACATGTGTCAAAGATTTATGGGATGCAACAAGTTGTAATTGGAAAGAACTCAAAGATTTGGGTTTGAGAAGGACATCAACTTCTATTGTAGCTTGTAACAATCTAATGATTAACATGCCATGGGACCCATGTATTGCATCTTCGATGCTTATTCAAAGGGATTGGGTGGGTCTAATTCAACATACACAATTGAATGGGTATATTTGGTGTTAGAGGTTATAGGTGATTCAATTATGGCATACGGATTCAAGATCTATTCAACATCTAGCAAGCTAAAGAGAGTGGAATTTCAATTAGTTCATCTAACATTTTTTGATGTGTCAAGAATTTTAGTTTGCAAAGGTTTTAAAGGCCATTATGAGATGATTCATTTAAAAAGCTTAGTGGATTTTGGGGTGCCAAATTTTATGGGGGAAGGCCCTATAATATCAACCTAATTTAGTGATGGAAGAATGTTCGAAGTCAAATCAATTGCCAATAAGAAGTCAATTTTCATTCTATTTCAATCTAATTTCATTATGGACTTACCTTGGGATCTTGGCGAGTGGTCACGGAACGTTATTAATGGTCTTGAAAAACCATCTTTCTTTGGATATTTTGTAAAAAGGGGATAACAAAGGAATAAAGGCCATAACATGGATGCTCGATCTTTTGTTGTTAGTCTGAGAAACATGGGTGTTAATGCAATGAACAACAATGTAACAAGCTTATTGGGAGGTTATAGCATCATTCACGACCAAGGAAGGTTATAGTTTTGACATGGTTGATATTCAATAAAGGTTTACCTATGGGCACATAACTAGCTCAAATGGGACTATAAGCATCATGCAAAACATATAACCTAGGCATTGATGAGACGATACCACATTGTCTAAGAGATTGTCCAAAAGCTACAATTGTTTGGTAGGCTTTTGAAAGAATTTGGGATTTCTGAGGTGATTAGATACCAATTGTTGACATTCCATGGGTTTAGTTTATCATGGGTGACTTTGCATATATGGGTGGTGATGCACCTACACATGATCATAGTAATCACATAGGGGGTTATTTTTTCCATCCCAATCAATTGGTATTTTCTGATCCATTTCATTTAGTCAAAACATTATTGTGCACATCTTGATAGAATACATTCCATCAAAAGGCTATTGAAGAATGTTTGGACTACTACGATCAAAGTTGGTATGGCCACATGGTACGCACTCAGGAAACACAATTCATCTTGGGTTTGCGAAAACAAATGAAAATGGAGGATTTCTTTCACAACAAATGGGGCCAAAATAATATTTTTGTGAATGATGTGATATCAATTAGCGGCCTTTTGTGCTTCATTCGTGCTTTTATAATCCTAACATCACTTGACCTTTCTTTTCTTGTTTCCCATGAGTCATTTGATTGATATTTTTACCTTGATTGATATTGGACCTATATTTTGAGCCTTTGTTTATTCTCTCAAACATTTGATCAAGGATGATGACCCTATTCTTTTGATGACTTCTTGGAATCTTCTTCCAAATTTGTTGATAATTTTCAAAGACCTATTTTAAGGATATCACTTTAGTTTTAGTAATTATTCCTTAATGTTTTAAGACATCTTTAATGTTTTTTCTCTTACTTTTAGGATTTTTTTTTAAAAAAAAATTCACTTGTTTTGTTTTGACCATTTCTTTGATCATCCTTGTTTGCTTGGTGCAAGTGCGTGTTGTTGGGATCTTATCTTGTTTCTAATGTACTAGTTCATTCTTTTAATTATGTTATGGGGTTGTTTCACCTCCTCCCTTTTGGGTTTTCTTCTATCAACTTATTGATAATGTAAACTTTTATACACACTGACTCATTAAAATTTCAATCTTTCTTGCTTATTCAATATGAAAGCCCACCAACATGACTTATTGAACCTTGCATCTTGGACTTTTTTCAATATTTAATTCATAGTGAAAACCCAAATTGTTTTAGAATAAATGTTTTTTTGGAGAGTTTTCACATTCTTTCATGAAGGCCATTCTTTTCATGTTTATTTCACACTATCTCCATAACGCCTTCACACACACACAAATTCCCACACATAAATCATAAAAAATTATATAAATGAAAGTTCTATTGGTGCTTGATTCTTTCACACAAGAATGATGCGAAACATGGATTAGGGACAAATTAGTTAGTTTGTGCACCAACAATTTATCCATGTCACAAATTGTTTGCAAAAATTGAATTATAACTTTTTCATATAAAACAATAATTTGAAAGTAGTACAATAACCTACTTATTTTACTTTTTAAAAAGTGAAATATGTGACCCATTAATGGCATGACAAACATTGAGTAGGTCACATTCACCCAAAAATCCATCCATGATCCTAAATAAGTACAAATCATGAGATATAAAAATATATTGAATAAGTAATTTATTTGTTAAAGTAAAACATCAACAATAATATCAACATACTTATGCATTGTAAAGACTTCAATATTCAATCTATTGACAATAATGTTTGCATTAATTTCATATGCAAATTTATATAACACCAACCCAATAACTTTATAGGTTATAATGATGATTTTAAAATATAATAGCTTTAGATTTGACCAAAGGTTTCAACTCTTTTATTAAACACATAAATGCTCCATAAGTCATATGATACATGACAAAATATTTTTTATTTTTCATTTCCAAATTGGTGTGCCAAACAATTCTTTTAATTAAATCCCAATGTATAGCTTGTCTAGGTTGTTTTCATTGAATTTTATGTAGCCTAATCTCTTGATAAAAAAAAAGAAAAAAAGAAAAAAATCAACATTACATGAAAAATGAGCAATATTTTGAACTCCAAGAATAAATTCCTCGCTTGAACCACTTTCACCCTATTACAACAATGACCTTTCAAAACTTAGCATGACCAAAAAATATATATATCAATAACACAATGCCAATTTTTATTGTAATAATTACAAATACCAATAATGAAATATAAATATAAATAATGAAAACTAGTTATAAACTTTACACTCACAAACCAAATAACACAAGATTTAAAACCCAAAAGACAAACTTAACCCTAAATTCAATAAGTTTGTAAAATATGTTAAACATTAATGATAAAGAGAGATTCTAATATTTACTTTTGTTGAAGTTGAAAAGTAAGAAAAATTTCAATACTTAACTTGCCTAGATTGGCAATAGTTGAAAATGTGTTACATAAAAGATGTGTTGCTATTGGCCTTGCCTCTAGTGGAGCAAGGGCTTGGTTGTACATGTGCCAAGACCAACAACATTTGCCCAATGCCATTGAATTGTGTTATGGATGTGAAGGCTCTTTTAGGTTAGGCGTTTTGTCAAGTGTTCCTCCCCTCTCCTTTTTTGATATGCTTATTAAAACTAGGGGGTTCATGTATTTGATTTGTTCCCAAATTGTTCCCATTTCCCTTGCAATCCACCCTTTTTGAAGGTTTCTTTGTTTGTCAAGTCTTGGGGTCCTTCCATCTTATTTTTTTTCCTCCCCTTTTTTGGGGTGTGTTGTTCTATTGGCCTTGCCTAGCAAGATAATGATATTATGTTTAAATTCCTTACGAAGTATAATAGCTTAAAGGGTTTTTGCCCCTAGGTATTAGGTTTATTATTATAGGAGGATTTTTGAAATATGATATTATGGCTTGAATTGAAACTTGAGATTAATTATAAAATTATAATATCTTGAAGGATTTGGGTTTCTTTTAAAGGAATTTTTTAAGATTCCATATTTTTTGCATGGTGAAATATTTGAATTTCCATAATTTTTTTGTTGTCTTAAGATCCTTTTTAATGTAAATGGCAAGGCCATAAAGTGAACACCCCTTGTTAACGATTGGCAAGTTTTCATAATATGACGAGCATTTTTTGTTTCTAGTTTTGTCAAGTAGGTACAGTAGTCTCCCACTTAAGTACGCAACTTGAACCTATGTGGTTTGTGTATACTTAGTTGGTAGGTGTGTACTTTAGATTTGTCGCTCCCAAATAGCTTGCGTATCATTACGATTTCGAAGAAACCAAACGAAAAGTGTCTCAATGAGCATTAATGGTTTAGAAAACAAAGTTATATTCCAAGGTTTCGACTCTCTTTATAAGCAGGTTCTCAACATTGAGGATCAACTGCTCTACCTTGAAGTTCAAGCAGAAGCAAAGGAAACATTCGATGACCTTAAGAAATCATTTGAATCATTTCAAAGCAAGATCTGAACGGTCGACCTTAAAGCCAAACGCAAAAAACTTCAAAACTTACACCAAATGATGATTAATGACAAGTTCAATTAATAAATCTTGAACCCTAAATTTTCTAAATTTTTTGCCAAAAAATGCGTACTTAACTAGGATGTGTACTTAAACAGGTGTGTACTTAAGCGAGAGACTTCTGTAAACAAGTAATCATCCACAAGAAGAAGAATGAACCAAATTTGGTTAGAAGTGAGACAATATTGTTCAAACTTTTAAAAATCCTACCAAGTTCTTTTAGCAACCTCCAAAAACTCATTATTAAGTGGAGTATATTCGAGTTGTGCATGCATTCGCCCTTAGCACTCATGTGGCCCCATCAACTAAGACCATTGTAAGCATTCGCCATCTTCATCCATTGGTTGGGGTTGACCTCCCCCCTTTTGTCGACGATTCTCATCCAAAGATAAATTTTGTTTTGGATAGAAAGGCATTTATTTCTATTTTGACACGTTTTCCATGTCTTTCGTCTAATGATGCTTCATGTACGGTGTATGAATTATTGCAAGATTACTTTGTTTTTTACGACTTTGTTAGTGGATTTGCTATCTTTTTTGAGACATGTAAGCACATTGTTTGTGGTCATATTCTTCCATTAGTATCACACCTACTTGTTGCATTGTGACTATTGATTTTGAATTAATAAGTCGAAAGCATTCAACTCATTGCGATTGGAGGTGAATTATTGGAAATTTCTCTTTCCAAAATTGTCGGTCAGCATCATTTTCCTCGGCTAATTTGTCCTTGTTGTGGAATTAATTTCTTCTCAATTTTTGCATTTGTTTCTTTCTAGATTTGTTTGTTTTGGCTGTTTATTTTTTAAGGGGGCATGGGAAACCAGCCACTCCCAACCTCCCAACCCCCAAAGTTTACTTCTCCAGCCTAGGTTTCGGGACGTAACCAATTGGAGGGGTGTGCCCAACTCGTGGGTTATGGGACATGTTAGAGGATGAGTTACGGGGTTCAGCCAACTAACAATCAGGAATGTGCAAAAAGATACAACGAGGGATGAAACTGACGAAAAGTTGACAATTAGCTTAGGTTTGCGATACATATTCAAACGCAAAATGTGAGGCTCCGAATAATGCAAGCTTACGATTTCTTGTGACTCTCAAAGTTTTTAGCGATACGTTTTGTATTGTAAAATGTGCGATGTTTTGAGTATGATTAAACGTTGCGAAGTGTGGAATATCACTAGGGTGGACGGAGACTGAGCGGGTCGCAAAATTTTCTTTGTGGTATATGTTACAAAAGTGTTGCGATGATTGTAAGGTACATTATAAATTAGCGATGGGTGGTGCACCAGAAGGTGCGATGCGTGTCGCATCGCAAATATGGCAGGTTGTTTTTGCTTCGCTAACCCTTCAAGTTTTTTGTTTGGCCTTTTGCAAAAAGGCACAATATGTAGTAGTGTTAGTTGCCCACACACTTGTTATTCAATTCAAGGATACATTTGCAGAACATTTTAATCCACACTATTTTGGGGTGGCAATGTAGGGCATGTGCGAATCAATGGTTCATGGGGTTAGAGCTATGTTGGATCTACATCCAAAGTGGGTGGTATTACAAGTGGATGTTTGAAACATGTTTAATTTAGTTCTTGAACAACCATTTTTCAAGAGTTGCAACCTTGTATTAGCACCTTGGATTAATTTTTCCTATTTTTTAGTTAGTTTTATGCACACCCATCTCCATTATATTTCTCAAAGGTTTTTAAACATGGGGATTTCTCTATCATTTCATTTGAGTCTAGTACATGATAGGGAGATCCTTTGGGAGGAGTGTCGTTTGCACTAACTCACTTTCATGCTTTCCATCCTATTGCAACAACCCACCTTACTTGTTTTTTCCTTCGTTGGCAGATGATACACACATAGTTGGTTTTGCCTCGGACATGCTACCTATTTTTTTTTCCGATTACAAGAAAAGTTTGGAGGATTAGGACTTTTAGTGCAACTAACGAAGTGTGTAGCTTGGTCTCCATAGGGGTTAGACCAATTTATATCACTTCCTTTAAGTTCTTTTAAACCTAAATCTAATCTTTGTGTTCTAGGTGTTATAATGGGTTCATTACCATTTATGGAGTCCTTCATATCATAGGCTTTCTAGGAGGACCTATGCATGATCACTAGCCTTCCTATGTTTATAGATCTTCAAGTAGCTTTTGTGATGCTTTGATTTTGTTATGCCTAGCAGTCGAACTACTTATAACATATTGTATCTCCATCACCAAGTATCTTATATCATTATAATAAATTTGATGCTCATACCATAACTATGTTGGAGAAGGTATTAAGGTCAGGATCCCTTGGCATCACAATGGGCCATTTGGCTCATCGTAAGGTCATTTTTCTTGCTCTTTCAAGGGGGCTAGGCCTTCCTTTAGTGGTTCGACATGCTACCCCTACCTTCTTAAGATGTTGGTTTTGATCACTTCTACAGTAGTTTTTCATTTCTAGTAGGATGGTCACTTTACTTTTCTTGATGCGGTGGCACATGTAGAGACCAATACTTATTCCTTTTAGGTTGCATTATGGTCCATATGTGTGTGATGTTACCTAAGGTCTTTTGGTCACATGTCTTGCCTTTCAAGAGTTTAGTAGTGTAATCCTAGCTTCAAATGAAGTCTTCTTTGATGGACCAACTACATGAACAAAAAATTATTTCATTAGTAGATGCTTTTTTTGGATGTTGTGCAAACATGTCTTCATTCCTATGTAGGTCCAATAGTAGGGGCTTGATTATTAGCTCATCTTAGCACCCTTTCATTTTGTTTGTTCAATGCCCATTTTTTTACAACACTTCATATTCATATTGGTATACCACATCCTATGGTTACGCATTTTTCACAATGTTAGTGTGGTCATACTATTGATGATTTGGGTATCCATTTGTTACGTTGCTTGTGCAAGAGTGAGCGCACTGCAACTCTTGATACATTTCGAGATATTGTTGCAACTATCACATCAAAGAATGAAACTCATGTACAAAGAAAGATTTCTCACCTTTTCCCTTGCCACACATAGAGACGAATGGATATTGTCATCACTAGAAACAATTTTCAAACCTTGGCAAATGTTGTCATTATCAATTCGACTTGTACAAATTTGGTGTAATGTGCTTTGACGATCACAACACATGTAGCAACAATTGCCATTCAAGACAATGCACGATCCTACACAAAGTAAGCACTAGGAGATGATTTCATTCCCCTCGCCATAGAGTCCTATAGTTATTTCCATCCTTATTTCGATTCCTTTTCTATTTCTTGTGTACATGTCAATATAGTTTGCCATCAACATACCTCCTTGGTACCTTTAATGTTTATATTTTATTATAGGCAATGAGTGTCAATAACCCTACAACATGCATAACCCATCGCAATTTTTTAGCAGGTTGCCACGCTTATTCATAGTTCTTCATCTCTTCCATACATATTAGTTAGTGCACCTCCATCACAAGTTGATTTGTGGCAGAAGATGCCCTTTTAACATTATGTATTCCATTTCATTATTATTGTTTTGATTGTCTTGGTTTTCCTTTCATGTGTTTACGTTTTGTACAACATTTCGATGTAAGGGTTAGATAGTAAAAAATAGAATTTTAAAGATTCATGCCTAGTTTTGGCGACGAGTAAAAACCTCATTGTCTAAATATGGTGACATTTAACTTTTTTTTCCTCAAAAGATGGTGACTTTTGCAAGAAGAAAAATTGGTGTACAATTTGCACTGGGTTTTTTCTTTGTCACCACGCTGCGAATTCGCCACAAAAGAAAAACACTAGTGCAACTCATTACCTGTCCACTGTTTTTTTTCTGGCAAAATTTGACCAAATTTTGACAAAGAAATTGGGATTTGTGTTGCAAATTTAATTTTTGTAATATAAATTCGACTTATTTTTCTAATTTTTTTTTGTTAAATATCGCCAAGATTTTAATAATGATTAAAAAAAGAGAAAAAAAACACTGGCCTGACTCCTGTCTTGTCTAGTGTTTTTTTTTTCTGGAGAAATTTCGCCAATTTTTGACAAAGAAATTGGGAAGTTTTTTGAAAAGTTGGTTTTTGTAGTGTAAATTGGCCTTATTTTGCTAATTTTTATTTTGTTAAATTTCACCAAAATTTCAAAAATGAGAAAGAAAAAACACTGGTCTAACTCCTGTCCTGTCCAGGAGTTATCTTTTTCTGGCGAAACTTTGCCAATTTTCGACAAAAGAAATTGAGAAAATTCTGGAAAATTTTGTTTTTAATAGTGTAAATTTTTCGAATAAATTCGCCTAAATGTTGCAATTTTGGCCCCTAGGTAATAATAATAATAATAGGTCTATTTATTTTTATATGAGGAGTTTTGAAAGATGATATTTTGGCTTGTGTTGAAACTTGAGATTAGTTACAAGAGTTATAATAACTTGAAAAAAGATTTTGGGGTTTTTTTTTTAGAGGATTTTTGGAAGATGATATTTTTAGATAGTGAAATATTTGAGTCTCCATAATTCTTCTTTTTTTGCCTTAAGATACTTTTTGGCCTTGCCTACCAAAGGCAAGAAGGATATTGTGTTTAGATTCATTATAGAGTATATAGTAGCTTAAGGGATTTTGGCCCCTAGGTAATAGATCTATTTTTATATGAGCATTTTTGAAAGAGGTGATATTTTGGCTTGTGTTGAAACTTGAAGTTAGTTACAAAGTTACAATAATATCTCCAAAGATTTTGGGTTTTTTGAAGATTATATTTTGGCATGGTGAAATATTTGAGTTTCCATAACTCTTATTTTGCCTTAAGATTGCTTTTAAAATGTGAATGGAAAGGCCGCAATCTAAACCCCCCTTCTTGTCATAATAGGAAAAACACCAAATGCAATAGGTTTTAGGAGAAGAGAGAACGCCAGTTGTTTGCAATGGATGCATTGCTTCCAGTGAAAAGGGAGCGTCAAGGAACAGCAGAAGCTGCTTACTACACATACTCATGGCAGGGAAGCTTGAAGTGCTCGCTGCAGACGCTGGCCAGAGGCGTCTTCGCTAGTCATGTCGCCAGCGGTGAGGCTTTGTTCCACTGCATCCGTGACATGCAGATACGGAGCGGTTTTCCGCATCCCATCAAGCTTGCACGTCACACTGTACACGGTCTTGCTCTCTTCTTCGACGAGCTCTTATCGCCTGCCGATGTACAAATCTTCTTCACATCCACTCTGCCGCAAATCGCAAGGCTTGCTCTCAATCTCCCTATTTTGCTTCAGTCTCAGAGTCTGCATCTTGTTGCACATCTGAAAGCAGCAGTAGCAGCAGTGGATCCTTCTCCTCCGGACACGACGCTGTTGCTGCGACTCCTTCGCACGCAGCAAGCGGGAATGGTGCTTCTCAGACAAGAGCTGGTGGCATCGTTGCTGGCTTGCTCTTTCCTGTGTCTATTTCCCACAGAGCACAGACGAGAAGAGCAGCTAGGAAGAATCAACTTCGACAAGCTGTTCGCCGGGGTTTATGAGAGGGGAGGGAAGAAGAAGAACGAGAACAAACTGCGGTGTCTTCTGCACTACTTTGATCGTGTTTGCAATTCGATGCCGCAAGGCACAGTGTCGTTCGAGCGTAAAGTGCTGCCGAAGGAGGCGATCAACGATGCAATCTGGGGGAGCAGTGGAGCTCCATTGTGCCCTATTACTGTTCTCCAAGAGGGATGCATTGAAGATGATGGTCGAGACTGCCTTCAAGTCGATTTTGCAAATAGGTTGCTGGGAGGAGGTGCTCTTGGCGATGGTTGTGTGCAGGTTAGGGCTTCATTCATATCTGCAATACTCTCTCTTTCTCCTCCTCCTCCTTCTCCTCCTTTTCTCTCAATCCTCTTCAGAAGAATTGTGGCTTCAGGGTTTAGACTGAAACTTCTACAGTCTTTTGTTTCTTCGCTTCCACATCAGCTGGACTTTGAATTGCGGCTTCAGGGTTTGGACTGAAACTTCTACAATCTTTTGTTGCTTTTCTTCCACATCAGCTGGACTTTGAATTGTGGCCTCAGGGTTTAGGGTTTAGACTGATGCTTCTACAGTCTTTTGTTGCTTTGCCTCCACATCAGCTGCACATTGTACATCTTAAGAACCCTAAACCTACCTAGTTTGCAACCCTCTCTACTGTTGGAGAGAAGGAAGGCAACTCCCCATTCTTCTTCTGCAGCAGTTGAATTTGGCGGACCATGTTTTCTTCTGTGGCTCTTTGATCTTTGCTCAATTTGTTGGACCATGTTTGCAGGAGGAGATTCGGTTCATGATCAACCCTGAGCTCATAGCAGGCATGCTTTTCATGCCGGCAATGGCGGACAATGAGTCCATTGAGATAGTTGGGGCGGAAAGATACAGCACCCATGAAGGATATGGACCAACATTTTGCTTCAAAGGTGACTTCCATGATTTGACTCTCCAAGACACATGGGGTCGAAGACAAACCCGCATCATTGCCATTGATGCTCTTGATCTGCCAGGAGAAAACCAATTCTGCAGCATGCCTATGTTGCGGGAATTGAAGAAAGCGTACTGTGGATTTCTTGACACCTCCAGCATGAAAGGAGGGCAGGTTGCAGCAGTAGGTGGTGGTGGTGAGAAGAGCAGTGTCTCTCAAAGACACAAGAAGAATCAAGAGCATTTGAGTCAGGCGATTTTCGAAGCAAGTATTGCTGTTGCTGTGGCAAATTCTGTGTCAGATCTTAACAGCAGGATGTGCACACTTGCTGCAACTGAATCATGGAGAAGTTTGCAACCAGAGGGTTCTTCAAGCCAGAGTGTTGATGTCATGGAAGTGATGGCAGAAAGTCCAGGCGATCTAGAGTATTCAACCCAATATGCTGATGCCATCAGTATGATAGCTGAAAATGAGAGCCATGGAAGTAGAGAACAAGAATGTCAAGAAGGCATCTCTCTCATACTTGATGTACAAAATGGTGCAGACACTGATGAACATCAGCCAATGTCTTTGGATCTGGTGAACAGTGCTGATGCTATGGATATGGCAGATGAATCTCCAGGCTGCGGTACAGGAACAAGCACTAGCATGAGACCCATTGTGGGAATTGCAACTGGAAACTGGGGTTGTGGAGTGTTTGGTGGCAATCTTGAACTAAAGAGCTTGCTTCAGTGGCTTGCAGCCTCACAAGCTGGCCGACCTTATGTGCTCTACTTCTCCTTTAAAAATCCTCAAGCCAAGCGATTGCAGGTTGACTGATGCAGAGTTGCAAACCATTAGTGAAATCTCCATTGTAATCTGCAAAAGTTTGATGAGTGTTTGCACTGACATGATTGATCTCTGATGTCACTGCATGCAACTATTCTAAATGCTGATTATGCCAACCCACAGTGATTGAAAATCTGTCATCTGTGGAATTGCAGGAGGTTGCTGACTGGATACTGCAAGAGCGGTGGTGTGTGGGGGAGCTGTGGAGCATTCTGTTAGAATATGGAAAGCAGAGCCAGTTCCATGTGAATCTCTTTGACTGGATTATGCCTCAGCCTGGCACTCAACTTTGCTCCTCTCAACACTACCATAAAGCTGGATAACATAAGAGGCCTTTAACTGGAGATTTCAGGCTGATATACTGCAGGGATGGAATGCGGGTTGATGACAAGAGAGTACAGCCAAGATAAATGGAGCTCCAAGGGACTTGAATCAAGTTTGGCAACTCCATGAAGCTGCCATGGAGGAGTCAAAAAATCAAGAGGGAGCTGTGAAGCTTGAAGACAGATGATGCAGAGCTTGCAAACCCAATCAAGTGCCAATTTTGGCTATCATCTAGGGATTGGCAGTTAATTTTGCAGTTAAGAGATTCAGTGGTAAGGAGATCAGAAACCTCCTGAGAGTAATTGTAGTTGTCCCATTTTTTTCCACACATCCCTTTAGAACAGATGGACAAAAGCTCTTCACTGACTAAATCAAAGAAAGTTGCTGATGGCCAACTTTTTGGTGGGGCTTGTTGTGTGCAGATTGAAGTAACCAAGAGGGGGGCTGGGCTTCACACCTTCCAAATTCAAACAAAAGGTTGAAGACTGGAATTTATTATGTTCACCCATGATCAGCATCTGTGTGAGTGAAGCTGTAAGCTTTTTGTATTTGTCCTTCCAACCTCCCAGAGTCTTATGTAGCTGTATTATGAGACAGCTAACAATTCCAACCTTCATTGCTTGTAGGCCACTATCTTGTGCAGTCTTTACATGTTTGTCACATGTGAGACAATATTAATCCAGGAATTTGATGCTTACAAAAGGTCAATTAAAGAACAACAGGAAACCATTGAGGCTGGAAAGCACATGGAGGAATCTTATTTGAAGTCCAGCATCATGTTTTCTGTTATCCACCAGTGGACTGCCAGAATTTTGTATGTGTGTGGCCAAAGAAATTCAGAACTGGTGGAATCTGTTTCTAACTCAAATGTGAAATGCCAAGCTCTGTCTGCATGATTTGATGCAGCCAGCGCAGGAAAAAAAATTAGTTGCAGGTCAGGTGTTCCAAAACCTTCTGTATCTAAAATTGCAAAAATCAGGAATATGCATCTAAAAGGCTACATGTTTTACCAAAAGGCAAATGTGAAGTGGATAGCCGAAGTTTGGTACACTAAATATGAGATGTGGATCTGTGCTTGCAATGGTAAGCAGAGAATTGCAGTACAGCAAAAATCTCACAATAGAATGGAGTTGTAAAGGGAAAAATCATCAAAACATTCATGCCAATTCTTTGCACATTATGTGCCTTCCCATTATGGAACAGAAGTTGGCATCACAAATCATATAGAGTGTGTGTGCCTTGGAGCAGTAACTCTCAAGCTGCTCAGAGAAAAGAATCCATCGGCAACTGGAGCCTAGTGATGTCTGATTTCTATTCTGTTTTCTGATCACCCATCAAGTTACATCAGGAAGACAATTACTAGAGCTGACAAGGAATCTTTCACATGATCATAGATTGCTGCAGGTACCAAGGATTTGTGCATAAAAGGACTCCATTGACTGCCAGCTTTTTGGCTGGATATATAGAGCCAGAAAGCTATATATTAAAAAATGAAAAGTGAGAAAATCAAGTGTTTTTTTAGATATTCAATAGCCAGAATTACACCAAATTTTAAGAAAATTCGTGAGATTTCTACACATGGTTCAAAGTAGGTAGCCAGAGAAAAAGAAAGGATGTTTAAAAGAAAATTCCTTTCATATTTAGTTTCTAGCCAAATCTGGCTAAATCTCCCTGTGGATTATGGCCATGTATGCTGCTACACCACAAAATTGACCAAAACAACCACTGCCCCCTCTCTCCTCTTTCGTCGGATCTTTCATGGGACCCACACACAGATTCACTGAACCCTGAACCCAGAATCCAGAGTTTGAATTCGAGTCGAAGAAAAAGCAAAAATGGTCAAGCACTTCAAAATGCGGTGAGCGTGGATCGAACACGCGACCTTCAGATCTTCAGTCTGACGCTCTCCCAACTGAGCTATCCCCGCATATCACGATGATTTTCCTGTACCCAACATTGTTTTGCCATTGGTTTTATTCCGTTGATTGTTTACCTCCCTTGATACTCGCAGTCTGCGTTGAGACTTATTTCAAGAGTTATGTATGTGGGTTTAGGGTTTTTAAGGTTTAGGATTCTCAGTTGCTATAGTGGAGGCAGGTAATTTGTTGCTATTGAATTCTTGATTGCTACTATTGGAAAGTCACTCTGCAGCGCCAAATCCATTTGCACATGGGACAATAGGTTAGGAATCATGACATCATCAAGCACAAAATTCTTTTATTTTCGAAAGAGTTTTGAGGTAATCAGCAACCCTACACATATTAACTCCTGATCAATAAAATACCTCAAATCCATGCATATCATAATTCTGCCTGTTTGCTGTAATTTTTTTGATATCTAGTTGATTAACTAGCAATGCAAACACATTTGTGTATATGTTTGAGGCAGAAGAAGGAGAACAACAGAAGTCCAAATTCTTACACTGCAAATGCCTCTGAAATCGCAGTATGGAAAACCACAGTTGTGCATTGTCAAATTCAATGTCAATTGTGAATGTACATAAGACAAGTTTTCAGGCACAGATGTGAATTAAATCCAAAGATTTCAAAAGCTTTGCATAATTTGCAAGAAAGTCAGCTTATCTGTTTCATGATGCACCCAAGCAGTTATGGGCTTGCAGAATGTACAACAATCCAAAATTCAGCTCCTCGGGATGCATAGAACTGGGAACTAAATCATAAAACCGACCTTGCAATGCAGGGGAAAAGCTTACAACAATTTGCATAATTTGCAAGCAAGCTGAGATTCTGCTTCAGGAAGCACCCAAGCAGCTATGGGCTTGCACTAGAGTGCTCCATCCAAAATGCAGCTGCCTGGGATGTGAAGACCTGTGAATTACATCAGAAAACTGATGAGCTATATATCACCATGGAGAAACTCAATGACAACATGCAAGAATTGACGAACAAGCTTAACAAAGCAAGTCATGTCATGCTTGCCTTCCATTTCAGGAGCTTCTTCATCGCTTCTCACAAGCAGTCGTCTTACATTGGGGCACCTTTTCAGGCCCTCGCCCATACTCAGATGGAATTCATTGTCAAGTTTGGGACCACCTTCAAGCTCCAAGGTTTGAACTTTCTCCAAAACAGTGGAACCCCACAAATGTCCTTTGACGGTCAGCTGTGGATCCAATCTGTAACTAAGACCTCACTAGTGTGTAGCTCAAACCCAAGTAGGTCAAGAGGGGAAACAAACATGCAATTGTTTCAAGTTTCATATTGGGGAGATCAACAGAGAGTGGGATGCCCAACAATTGTAACCTCCTCAATATCAAGGGTGGTTTTGAAAGAACACCGTCTATTGCAATGCAAACACAAAGGCCTGAGTTCCCCAGTTCTACCACGTCTAACGCTAGACAATCTGTGCTGCTGTTTCCAAGGTCCAAATCCTGAATTCTCCACATTGTCAATTGCCAGACTGCGGAATCTGGCAATTCTCACACTGCGCACTCTGGCGCCTTCCTTCACAAGTTTGAGACTTCTGAAACTGGACTCCAGCAGACGGATGCTCTCTAGACTGCTAGCCTCCAAGACCACGTTGCCATGGCGTGAGTCTAGTGACATCCCTTTCAAGGAGAATGATTTCAAACTGGAGCTTGTGAGATTTACAGTCAATTCTGCATCCCGAAACCTCATGCAGTCTAGAGACAAGGATTCAAGGCTTTTACAACTCGCCATGAACGACTGGAGCTGTAATGCTGACGCTTCAACACTGTGCAGCCTAAGAGACAACAAACATAGGAATCGCTGAGCACGAATGGGAGATTCTACTTTAAATCTGATATCAGTCTGTCAGACATCCAAACTTTGAAGGCACCTCATCCTAGCACATCTCTCCAATAAGTTCACATAAGGTATGGACGTTGGCACGTGGCAGGTCAGATGACGAAGAGAGTCACCAGTATGCAAACAGCCAAGCAATCACGGCTGCTGCTGAAAACTTGATTTCGTGAGCGATGCGCAAGTTTAGGAGACTCGATGTTTGCAAGATTGTGTCCGCCAACAGACATTCGAGCTCTGAATTTGTTTGGGGTTTCCGGTCAGATAACTCAATGATCAATCGATACTCATCCACAATATACTCGTGTTGCAATGTGTGGAGATTATGGTGTAATGCCGCTCTCTACTTTTTGCAAGTCCATGAAGCCCTCACCACATACTCCACGTCGTCAAGACGTGAGAGGATGTTGCCTATCACTTGCACTGGAAATCCCTCGATCCCAACTGACATCTTCTTCTGATCATCTCCGGCTTCTTCTAATCCTAACTCCTTTGCCACCTTGTTTGGCACTCGATTGCTGTTGCTCCCTTTGCATCTCTTCCCCCGCTGGCCCGTCATGATGAATCGGTATAAGCATTCAACACCCCACCCACCAAGATCGGTAATCGCAAAGAAGGAAAGAAAGAACGGGTTTACGCCCGAAGAGAGAACTATCGCCAATGAGAATCGAAGAATCGATCATTTCCAACACCACCGCAAAGGATCTGAGTTCTCGCGGATGTGAAAAATCAATCCAGACTTGGGTGGCGGCGACATGAATGTGAACCAAGATTTCTTGAGTACGTACCTACTTGTGCCAACAAAAACAAACAGGCGGCTGGTCGGCCGTTGAGTAATGGTGCCGGTCAGTGCCCCGTATGGGAAGCAGTTTAGGCGTTTTCTTTACTGGCGAAATTGAAATTAAGAATCAAAAATTCCAAAATGAAGGGATTTTTCAGGGTTTCAATCGCCAAAATTGAGGGAAAAAGAATAAAAGTCGATAGATTTCTAAAAGTTAGTTTTCAGTTTATAGCCATCATCCAAAAGATTGATTATAAAATTTGGACTTCGTATGTGATTTATAGCCAGATTTAGCTAAATCTTCCTAGGGATGATCTGCAAAGTCTAAAACTGAAGTGTTTTTTTAAAGAAGTTTTTATGCAGCCAAAGGAAGATTTGATCCTTACCAGCTTTCTGAACAAAACAACCTGGGGCCTTGAACCATGGGTTCTTTGCCCAAGAACCATCAATTCTTTGATGTTTTCCCCCCAAAAGCTCAAAACCAGAGGTTCCTTTAATTCTGAAAAATATTAAACAACCCAGAAATAACGGTTACTTTTTAGTGATATTAATTTTTTTGGCGAATCCCCGATCCCCCTCCCCTCGCCGACCCCCAAAGAAGCACAATTAATCAGTCGAATTTACACTTACAAAAAGAAATATTTCCAAAATTTCCCAGTTTATGGTGAAAAAGGTCAAAAATTTGTGTTGAAAAAAATCACTGGTTCTGAGATTCTGAACAATTTCAAAATACTGGAACAGATGCTTCTTTCATATGTAAAACATTAAAGATTAGAGGTGAAAAAAAATTCTTGAAGCAAGATCTTAGTGAATTAGCTGATTTGTAGATTTCATTTTCTAGCAAGAGTGTCCAAGGGTGAAAGGACATTAGGGTGCACATTTGTGTGAATTTGATCAATACA
>Ga0209208_10002012_pt1 | contig 29009 bp, 22 predicted proteins | sample S1TSphfallax_3_FD_187694 | JGI IMG/M metagenome (GOLD analysis project Ga0209208, IMG submission 187694) | Host-associated microbial communities from peat moss isolated from Minnesota, USA - S1T2_Fd - Sphagnum fallax MG (SPAdes) (version 2) | ecosystem: Host-associated > Plants > Peat moss >...
GGGGGTTAAGAAAAATTCACCATTTTTTCCATATCACAGAATTGAAAAAATAATATAAAAATTGCCTTGACACACACATTTCAATCTTCTTCAAACCCCAAATCCATGGTTGAATTGGGTAAAACTCACTCCGAACAAAATTCAAAATCATGTAGGTAACTAACGTATTACCTATTTTTCATAAGTGGAAGAAATTAGCACAAAATATTATTACTATTTTGTACCAATTTTTTTTGTTTTGTTTTTGTTTTTGTCGTATTTGTAATTTTTGTGTATAGATTTTTTTTGAATTTAGACTATATAAACTTGGGATTAATAGAGGTCTGTTTTTTTTGGGCTCCCGGCGACGGTGTTCTAGTATTTGTAAATTATATGTATTTTGTGTATTCCGTTTGTGTTTTTCACCATCGTGCTTTTCTCGCTTGCGTTTTGTATTTGCTTGTGTTCTCGCTTGTTTAAGCTTCTCTCTCGGTCTCCCGATTGTAGTTTTTTGTTTTTCACCTTTGTCTCTCTATCTCTCTCGATTTCAGTATTCGTTTTTCATCTTTTTTTTTTGGGGGGGGGTGGGGGGAGAGATGGTGTTACTCATGTTGATGATGATGAGTAGGAGGAGGAGGAGGAGGAGGAGAAGCTTCTCTTCTTCTTTGCTCTTTTGTCATGTCTTCTAACTAGTCAACAAGCTTCAAGCTTGATCTCACACCAATCTCTCAGGAAAATCTCTCTTTCTTTGTGTGTCTTGATCGCTCGATCGATCGAGTTTCTCTTTTGGGGATTGTTTTAGTGATTTGAAACTTGGCATATGATAAGCTAGTGTGAGAGCTTAACCATGACTAGTGTGGTGGTGTTGACATGTGTTTGGAGTGTGGAGCTGCTGGTTTCTTCTTCTTCCTCGACTAATTGTCTGTGAACTGCTTGGTACAGAAGGACCAGCTAGCTGCTCTTCTTCTGCATTGCCAGTTGCATATTTGTTTGTGGACTCTACTCCATTCCATTCTTGCGAAGTTCGTTTTTTGTTGATGTGGTTCCAGTTTTCTAGCAGAGGGTGATTTGTTTTTTTTCGGCGATTGCACTTTCTCTCACTCGGCGACGATCGAAATTCCTCCAATTGCAGGAAATTTGCTCCAAATCTGGAGCTTTAATTTCATTGCTTACCTTTCGTTCATCTGTACTCTTCTCTGTCATTGTCTCTTTGTGTGTATGTGTTTCTCTTCTCTCTCTCTTGTTCGCAGTTCATGAATTCGGAGTCGAGATTTCTCTGATTCAAGGTTGTTTCCAAACCTGCTGCCATCCGGGAAAGACTTGGCTCGAAAGGACATTGCACCTGGAGTACTCGACAAGAAGCTCGTGAGCCGAGCTTCGAATGCTAGAGCAGTTTACAAGATTGTTCATCATGCTCGCGAGTGTAAAAGCTGGCTGTGAAGCTTGTTGGGGGATCAAACATGAACAATGCCTGCCGTTGTTTATGTGATTCCCTGAGCTGAAGAACTTGGTCGTGAAGAGCTTTCGACAGTTCATTCGTGAATCTTCTTCATGTTGTGTGGGGAACTGGGGAGAGCGAGGAGTGGAAAATACAATCTACAGGAGGGTAGAGAATTGAACACGGAAGAGGAGGAGGCCAGGTACCTCGCATTCTATAGTACAAGAGGCACGAGCGATCTTGGGGTCAGACTTCGGAAGCTGGATTTCGTATTCCTCTGGAAACAAGTTTGTTTTAAGGAAGAGAGTTTTGGATGCGGTTGAAGAAGCAAGCGACTTCCAGCTCTGGACAAGGGAAACTGAAGGAGAATAAAAACAAAACCAAAGCTGTTGAGAGGGTGGGCAGCTCGCCATACTCAAGGAGGAAACATGGCCATGAAGGAATTCACAGAGTTGCAGAGAACGCCTTCATTGAACCACGTGAGTGCGCAATCTCCAAGAGTCGGAGGCTGCGTGGGCACCTTCTTCCACATGTTCGACTGGAATCCGAGCAAGAAGCGCTGCGCCACCAAACGTCTCCCTGCAGGTATAAGTACTTCCTAGTAGAATCCGCTCTTCTTCTTCCCTCGACATCTTTCTGAATCTCTCAACACCTTTTGCTAGAGTTGTTGCACGAATCCCACTCTCGAACTCACATTCTCGACTACCGTTTTCAATCTTTTTTTGCTTGAAAGCTTAACTCCTCCAAATCTTTTTGGAGCTTTTCGCTTGCAAAAGCTCTTGACGACAAGCTTACATTCCATTAGAGAGTTTTCTGCATCATTCTTTCTCATTGTTTGTGAGCTTTCTGGTTGTGAAATGCATCGTTTTGTTTGTGAAAATAGAGAGACTTGAAGAAGAGCATTACGTGAGAAGGGAAAGGAGCTTGAAAGAGACAAACGTCAAGCGCTCTCTGGTACATAGAAATTAAACTCTTTCCCGCTCTCCAATTGTCTCCACTGCATTTATACCTCCATGTTGCACATTTCACCAAATCCAAGGATCCAAGGGAGAAGATAAAGGAGAGGGAGAAGAAGTGAATCATCATGTCCTTCTGTTTGTGACCTCGAATGCCAAGATGTTTTCTGGTTTTCCCATTGCAGAATAACGATGAAACAAGAGGATTTGTACAACATGCTGCAGCAATGAAGAACGCTTGTGAGAGTGCACCAGAAACTAGCAAGGCGAGTGAAGAAGATCAAGTTCCTGGTGTTGTAGCTCGTTTGATGGGGCTTGAATCCCTGCCAAAGACGTCATCATTATCATCATCATCAGCAGCAGCAGCATCTCATGTTGTTGTACCTGACATAGAAACTTCTAAAGATCAAGGGCTTGAACAAGAAGGGCTTATGCCTTCCTCTCCAGTAGCAGCATCTCCTCCAGTGTTGTTGCAAGAGCTTCTACGGCAAGAAGGCTTCAAAGACTCCAGCAGGAAATCACTTACAGAAAAGCTTCCTAGTTTCTCCAGGAAAGCATCAGCTGACCAGAAGAAGAAACAGCAGCTGGAAGGAGAAGCACAGAGGAGGAAATCTTCAGGGATGCGTGCTCGTGGTATTGGAACTGAACCACATGTAGTGCATCATCCATATGTTGATCCAAGAATACCAAGACCATCTCGTCGAAAGACAGAGGAAACAAAGCAGCAATCTGTTGGTCTCTCCAATCTCCACAACAATGGAGGAGGACCTGTCTTGCTCCCCTCCAAATCACACAACCAGCTTCTGACATCATCTCCAATGCAATCACCATCAAACCTTGGGAGTAAGCACACTGCAAAATTGCTTGAAACTGCTGCAAAGGTTTTGGAGCCCAACAACATGCAGAAGCCCAGTTGTTCACAGCTACAGACGTCCTTGCCTTCCACCCAGAGCCTTAGCTACATGACACAGAGTGAGTGTGGGGTGGTGAGTTCAACAAAATCTGAAAGGCAGGGTTTTGCCAATTCACAAGGTGTAAGTGCACTGCATTCAAGCTCATGTAAGCTTTCCAGGACCGAATCAATGGCAAGAAGCTGGAATGGGAAAGAAGAAAAAGACAATGATGACTTGGGGGAAATCAGTGGGCGCATGAGTGAGTCCAGGAGTGTCATGCAAGCAAGAAGGATGCATGGAGCAGCAGTTTCCAACAATGAATCATCAACACGGCAGCAGCAAGAGCAAGCCAGCAAGTGGCGATTTGAGAGTGCACTTGCTGCGCATTCACAGGCTGTGCTGTCATCCCCTGCTATTCCTCTCAGTAGCAAAAGAAGTGGACCTTCAAATCCAAGAAGTGGTGGAATGAACTCTACAAATCATGTCCTGGGCATGCATGAGGCATCTATTCGAGGATTCAAAACTGAATTGGGTGCCAAATCCCTTACAAGTGTCACCAAGGATCGATTCAGCCGTCACTCAAGGTCACTTTCCGAGACAGCATATGTCACTGTGCTGCATCAGGAGAGGATGAAAGGCGCCAATGGAATCCAGAGTCGTGAAGCTGCCAGTTTGTTTGGAACCGAGTTCCTGCTTGCAGATCTTGCATGCTTGGATCCACCGAATCCTTTGGTGGTTGTCAAGGAGCCCATGGCACAGGACAAGGCAGCAAAAAAAGAGGTTGTGGAGGTAGTAACACTGAGCTCAGGTGCTCTGGAAGATGGAAATTTAGACAAAGCCAATGTGGGGTCTGCACATCTGATAGTCAAGCCAAGTGGTAATGGGAGAAGGCCTCCTTCTAATGGTGGGTTTAACTGGGGTATGCAGAAGGGACCCAAAGGCAGAGCAGGAAAGCAAGAGAAAAATGTTAGATTGCAAGATGCCAATCAGGTGGTCAGTCTACCAGAGAAAGCAATTGGTGGGTTTCCTATTGGTCTGCTGCATGGATTGCCACCTGCTGCTGCTACTATGGCAGCAGCACCTCCTGTAAAATCAATGGGTGGAAGCTTGCTTAGATACAGCCGGCTCTTCAGTTTGTCAAAGTCTGGTGGCAAGAAGGAAGGACAAGAAAAGGGTGAGGGCTTGGTCATGAAAAGACCTGAAAATGCATTGAGGAGGAGGTCAATGCTCCAGGAGAATTGTCAAGGTGGTGGTGCTGCTGCAGCTGTACAAACCCTTTTCACTTCTGCAAAGCAAGGTAGGATTCAGCAACATGATGGAGGTGTAAATCTGACAACAGATGCAGGGAGTGAACAAGCAACAGCTCTGCAATCTGAAGCATGCTCAGGGACTGCTGCTGCTCTGTATACTCAATCAAGTGACACAAATGTGCGAGTGAATCTATCACCTCACAGTGAAAAGGAAACAACCTCATCATCATCATCATCATTAATGTCAAGCTGCAGGTGTGAAGGAAGAGAGGGATCTGTGCAGCAGCACATGAGGGCAAGGAGCATAGATGATGTATTTCCTGAGCTCCCTATGGATGAAATCATTTCAGATATAAGAAGAAGAGGTGGTGGTCAGAACTCACGTCTGAAAATCAAAACCGAAGAAGTGATGATCCAGCATCCAATACTCCAATTTCAGTCCAAAGGACAAGAACAAGGATGGTTTGATTGTCAGTCTGGTGATCATGTGTTTGGAACAAGAAGACTGTCAAGAAATTTTCTAGCTTCAAGTGAAGGGAGAAGTCCAGGTGATGATACATTTGTGACTGAACCCCCAACATTTCCGAGTAGCCCATTAGTTGATTATGATGACAACACTGCCTTGTTCCCAGAGCGAGAGATTCCAACTTCTGACTTCCAACAACACTTCTTCATCATGGATTCCAACAGCAGCACCTTCACAGGAGAAGTGAAGAATTGTGGAGCTGGTGGCAAGGACAGCCACAAAAATCTCCAAAACTACTTCCAAGGGCCGAGAACTGATGCTGCTGTAGTATCTGATGATGACAATGATGATGAGGAGAGTGTTGGTGCTGACCTTGACACTTGCAGTACACGTGCTGTCTGTGATGCCAGTAGCACTCCTGATCGCCTTGAGGTATTCCTCTTTTGTTCTGCACAAATGTTCATAGCTTTTGCATTCATCAACCAAAAACCAAAAACCAAAAATCCTTGTATGGGTAAAGACAAATTTCAAAGTTTGAAACATTGCAAACACCTGAATTAAGCATTACTTTGTAAGAAATACTCATATGGCTTTGATAGAGTGCAGATACAGAAAATGCACCTTGATGCTGGATGGAGTGAGGATGCAGTGAGCCCCAATCTTCTAAAGAAATTTGATGAAGATACTACTGTTTCTGCCATGCATTTAAACAGACCTGATTGTCAGCTTGCTAGTTTGGGCTTGGTTGTGGATGAGTGCGGACAGCCTAGTCCTGTATCAGTCCTCGAATCCCATTTCCTTGATGAATCTCCCACCACTACACCTGATGCAAGTCTTACAGGTTAGTAGGAACTGCTTTGTTTTTCTTTTGGCTTGCTTGTGTCACTAAAAGCTTGAAATCTAAGGAGTTTGTGATTGTGGGAACTCTTCTCTTGAGTGATGGTTATACTGTTATTATCTTTGTCTAATGAGCACTATCTTTGAATGTGCAGAACCTGAGCAACAGCTTGATGAAGGGCTTGAGGACATGAGGAGTTATGGAGTTGGTTTGATAATGGAAGAAGCACATGAAAAGAAGTATATATGTGAGATTCTTGAAGCTTCTCTGTTTTGGGAATCGAAAGATGTAACAAGTTCAAGCAATTGGGTTGTGCCTCCAATCCCTGCACTGCTAGATGCTTCTTTGTTTGCCAAACTAGAGTTTGGGAACAGCAGTGTCATTGGAGCAAGAGAACTGAGCATAATGAAGTCAAAACTGTGGGGTGAGAAAGCAGCTAGCTACCAATTCCCAACCTCCTCCTGGCAGTCCAACCGAAAGCTGCTCTTTGATGCAGTGAATGAGGCACTTGCGTTGCAATTTGAGTATCAATATAGTGCCTGTGAACCATGGATGAATGTGCGAATGTCATCCAGACCGAGGATTTTTGGTCCACGATTAGCAGCTGAAATTTACAGAAAGCTCTGTGAATGGCGAGAGAGGATGACTGCTGATGATTTGGTTGACTATTTGATCGACCGAGATATGAGTGTGGCAGCAGGCAAGTGGACAGACTTTAGTCAGGAAGTTGTCGAAGTTGGTTTACATATTGAGCGCATGCTTTTGAAGAGCATGATCGAGGAACTTGTTGATGAGTTGCACCATCTCCAGACAAGAAGTTCTCTCCAACCTCTAATAAGAACCTCAACTCTCTCTACTACTAATTAGTCTCAAATTGAACGTCCAGCTTAGTTAGCTTCACTGCCTGGGTAGACATGGAAAAGCTCCAACAATGTACATGGGAATTTCTAAGGTCTCTTTTTTGCAGAAAGGCTCCAGATTTGTATCATAGATTTTTCTTCAAAGTTTGTTCATCAATATTGATGATGATGCACTTGTAGCCAAACCATGAGGGAATTGGACAGTCATCAGATGACAAAGCTAGTCACTATGCTTTTGTTAGTATGTTGAGCACAATTGGGCAGCTAGAAATGCTTTCCTTGATTTTCTAGTGCTTCAGAATGCGGCATCTGCCGCTTGTCCCTTTATGGGTCTTGTGATAATATTATTATACCGACCATTGGGTTTCCAATTGTGTTTTTATGATGGAACACTTTGAGTGGATCATCCAGTATCGCTACAGTAGAATTAGCTTTAGCTCAAGTTGTCTAGCTCATCACTGTCTTGTGGAAGAGGAGTTTATAACGAAGTTTCAAACATGAGAGATCAAGATGCTAACTCAAAGCCATTATAAGGCGATTTGAATGTTACAAGGTTTACAATGTATGCACTAAAAGGCAGTTGACTAGTCATTCACTGAGAAATATTGTTTGTTGTAGAAAGGTAATGGACCCTAGCACACACTAAGGCCATAATCTGATTGGAAGGGGTGGAAATTGGCCATATCTTACATCTCAAGCATATATCTCAAGCCATGCCTTACACCTCAAGCATTTGAAAGGATCTCCAAGCCCAGGCAATTTGATCATAAGTTGAAGGACCCTTCTGTTGATCACATGCAGACTTTTTGCCATTTGAATAAAAAACTCTCACACATAGCACAAGGCATCCTCACCAATTTTCACCCCTGCCACCAATCCAAGAGATTACTAAACAAAAGATCTTATACAATTCTTGGTTTTGCAGAGAACCTTCAGTTTTTGAATTTTGAATTTGAAAAAGCTTCTGGTTTCACCTGTCACACATAGCCCAAGATTGAAATTTTCGTAGTATGTACTAGTAGAGTGTTGTATGTAAAAATGGTCACATCATACTTACATGACTGAAAATCACAACTTGCCTCTTATGGTTTTGAAAATGTACTGTTTGCCACTGAAAATTTGAAAAATAGTTGAAGTGGAGTAAGATTCCAATTCAGGTTTTGGTTTTGACAGCAGCTTGGTTGTAGGGTCAGGTTCATGTTCCACTTCTAGCACAAAGCTGTACCTTATGGTTTGATCATTTGGAACTCTGGTGATTGAGATCCAAACTGGGAGGAAACCAACCCGGGGACTGGAGCTGGCCAACAATTATTCATACTCATACAAATGTAAGCCTGCCACCATGTATGTTGTCAGGGGAGGTTCACAACTTAAAATGCTTGCCCAAATACCAAAAGAAATTCTATGCCTGTTGAAGCTCTGGCCTACACTTGAACCCTTTTTATTTATTGGCCTTGCCTACCAAGGCAAGGATATTGTGTTTAGATTCATTATAGAGTATAACAGCTTAAGGGATTTTGGCCCCTAGGTAATAATAGGATTTTTGAAAGATGATGTTTTGGCTTGTGTCGAAACTTGAGATTAGTCTAAGAGTTATAACACATTGAAGGATTTTGGTTTCTTTTAGTGGATTTTTAGAAGGTTATGTTTTTGAATGGCGAAATATTTGAGTTTCCGTAATTCTTCTTTTGCCTTAAGATACTTTTTATGTAAATGGCAAGGCCACAGTGTGACACACCCCTTGTTTTTGGGGTTTCAAACATGTGAGGTCTTTGGTCCCCTAGCTTTCTTTCCACTCCTTTTTTGCTCCACAAAATCCAAGCCTGTTTGTTGGATCAAACAAGAACATACTCTTGAGAAGAAGAAAAACCCTGTAAATGAAAAACAAGGTTGGGAGCCCATCCATCAAAAGTAGGAGGCAAATGAGAACACAAGTAAACACAACCCAAAGAAAAAAAAAAGCAACAAATCAACAAAAAATCAACCAAAAATCAGATAAAGACCATATGCAAAGAGGACTCTTGAGAAGGGATTTGGTGGGTGATTGTATCTAAATTTGGGTACCACTTATTGACAATTGAGACGTATGTACAGGACCCTTGATTCCATGCAGAAACCCAAAAGAAAAGAGTCTTTTCTCAAGAGGTGACAATTCTCAAGTGCTCCTCAGCATCTTTCAATCCACCATGTGTCTATGTATGGCATGTCTGGGTTCGTAGAAGCCACATGGAGACAGCACCCACCATGTGCCTATGTATGGCATGTCTGGGTTTGTAGAAGCCACATGGAGACATCACCACCCTCCCCATCATCAAGCAATTTTCTGACCACCAGAGTACCATCCATTGAAGAGGGGTTATCGCTTATGACCACTGTTGGCCAGTTCCTACTTTTGAAGAGGACCTTTGGGCCTGGTTCCAATTTCTTTTTCAAACTTTGAAAGATTGTCTGGTTCTAATTCAAGAACTTTTTAAAAATTGAGAGAACCTCTCCTTCAATTCCAGACTTGGTTTTACACATTTGAAAACCCTAAAAAGACAATTAGAAACAGGAAATTTTGGAACAATCTAATTAGATTATATGATGATCAGATTCCTGATTAGTAGCATATGACGTCTGATTACTAGTGGAGGATTCCTGATTAGTACAGAACAGATTGACCCTGATCTGTCCAACTTAGGTACTTACCTCTCACTGACAGAAGTGTACAGATCTTCAACATGTCTAGGATCATTCTGTAATTCAGTTTTGAACTCTCATTGCACATTTGCTTAACCAGTGAAAGAGTTTGTATTACTCTTCCATGTCTTGAAGATTATGTAGTGAACCCGCATTTGTCTAACCATTGCAAAACAGTTTGTGAAGAAGCTTTTACAAAGCATATACCTCAACTCTCATGACTCATATAGCTTATACTATACATGTATTATCTCCTAAACACTTGCATGTAATTTACACTACTGTAATTTGCCATAAATACAGAATCAAACCAATCAATTTGCACCTGCACAATACACAATTTTCAACCACAGAATGTACCCTCCCATTCACTAATGAGCTTTTATATATTTAAACACAATATGGAATCTGTGCAATTTTAGGGACAAATCCGTGTTGCTGCATGACAAATTCTAGGCCTGTAAACATGATGTTGCAAAAATATGAGATTGCAATTTCCAGTCCTTTTTCTAACACATGACTCTTTCCTTCCACCAAGAGCAGTACAATTTCTGTTTACAACATATCTACAGTGGTAAGTTCATAAGTATGCAAATATTGAGCGCACAATCTGTGGAAATTATTGTAAAAAAATCTGAGTCCTCAAGAGTTTTCACTGCATTTTCTGAAATCAAGAGGAAAGACTCAGTCACGATGTTGTAGACAAATATTCAGCCCACAATCTATGGAAATTATTGTACAAAATCTGAGTCCTGAAGAGTTTTCACTGTATTTTCTGAAATCAACAGGAAAGACTCAGTCACAATGTTGTAGACAAATATTCAGCCCCAAAATCTGTGCAAACCATGTACACAGAATCTGAGTCCTGATGAGTTTCTGATGCATTTCAGGAAGAACTCAGTTATGATTTTGGCTAGCACTCAACAGCTGTTGCTTTGCTTGTACAGAGACTGCTGCAAACTTTTCAAACCTGCAAAATAAAACAATGAACCAAAACTTGTACAAGATTACAAATCTTCCGACAATACAACATAGACACACAAAAAAAATCAAGTTAAATCCTCCCAACTGAACAACACACATAACATTAGAAACAAAATCACATATAGAAGAAATGCAAGTCAATGAAGTTACATTTCTAAGAGTCTGTTGCATTTTTGAGATTTGCAAAAACCAGCCCCCACCCATTGGTCTGAACAAGTCAACCTCATGTGTGGGTCTGGCAAGCACATTCTCATTTGTGAACTTTCCTTTGCCTTTCTCAGCAGCAGCAGCATGTCCCTTCCTTAGCCATTCTCAGCAGTAGTAGGTCCCTTACACTTTCTACCTTGTCACACTTCAACTTGGTAATGGTTGACATTCACAGTTGAACTTACATCATAACCAATAACACAGATCATTCTACATCATAAGAAAACATCAAGCAAGTGCACTAAAACAATTTCAGCATTCTGCATGCAAAAGATTTTTTTAACAGGTTGGAGAAACTGCCTGCATAATACCAACAACACACATAATTTCTACATTGTAAGAAAACAAAGCCCCCCTTGAAGAAAGCTCTACAATTCAGCATTCTGCACTGATGATTCTTCAACAAGTTGGAACCTGCTGCATCTATACCAACACAAAAAATTCTACATCGCAAGAAAGCAAGCTTGCACCAAGAAAGCGATCTACAATTTCAGGATTCTGCACACAAGATTTCTTCAACAGGTTGGAACCAGCTGCATCATACCAACACATAGAATTTTTCTACATTGTACGAAAGCACTCTACAATTTCAGCACTGTGCAGACTAGATTTCTTCAACAGGTTGGAACCTGCTGCATCATACCAACACATAGAATTCTTCTACATTGTAAGAAAGCAAGTTTCCATTAATCAAGAAAGTGCTATACAGAAGATTTCTTCAGCCAGGAGCAAGATTCTTAGGGTTACAAGAATGAGCAAGAAGCTTGGTGATTTGATACAATCAAACAAGGCTGTGATGAGAAGATGTATGGCTGCTTTTTTTTGTTTTTGTTTTTGAGAGTGGAAAACAAATCCAAGGAAAACTGCAAAAACTTGGGCACAGATCGTACTTGGCATGAACCTCCTCTTTCCAAAGCGCTGGCTTGAAGGTTCACTGAAGTGGGTCCTTCCACGACTTGTGCGTCTTGTGGTGCTTGGACGCTTGCGGTACCCAATCCACTAGTCTTCATAAAGCTTCCAAAATACTGTAGGAAACTTCAACCCAAAAGCAGCGGAAGAATTACCTTCAATTCACAAGAAGGAAGCAGCTCGTCGCATAATGGCTCTGCCCTCTAGATGACAATCCATGTGCATGATAAATATTCAACATACTAAATTCTAAAACACATGGTGGTTAGCATGGTCAAAACCAAGAGAATCCTTCAGTTATGCCAAAAAATGTTTCTAGCGTGCACATGACCCTAGAATGTAGGGATACCAAAGTTTGACCCCTTTCTGGATGCATCACAATGTGTCTACCTTGAAAGGTAGAGCCAACAAAATCGTACCACGACGATCACAACACACAAGAGAAGCCTGATGCAACAACCCGTATCATTCTTCTCGGCACTTGCACATTCGTTGTTGTTCTCGCGGAGGCTTTTCTCTCCGTGACCCTAGATTGTCGCATTCACATGTTAAACACCACCCCCCACCCCCCGGGGGCCCGCCCGCCCCAATGGCTGCTGACGTCGCTCGCCGATGACGGGGACGCTGACAGCGCGAAGCAATCCATCCTCATCGCACTCCCGAAAGGGCCGCATATTCGGCGATCACGAATTCTTCGTTTTCGTTCACGTTTCCCCAAGCAATCTCAGTGAAGTTCGTGGGATTTCTTTTTGCCCAACGACAGATGGGACAGGGGCAGGTGGGGATTGAGAGCGAAAGAAACAAAGTTGGAAAATAGAAGATTATTTTCTGGGCTTGTTTTTTGAAGCTACTTAGTTTTCGTGTGCTACTATTGATTTTGATTGTTTGTACGACTCTGGCACCAAAACAATAAAAGATTTCTCATTTCGTTTCGGATTGGAGTGACAAGAAGTAGGAAATTTTCGGAGTTGGTTTTTTTCTGCTTGCTCTGAGGAAGGAGTACATTACTGAAGAAGAAGAAGAAGAAGAAGAAGAAGAGGAAAAGCTTCTTGTTCATCTTGACAACAACAGCTCTTTGCTTTGCTTTGATTGCTGATTGATTGTGGACAACACTACTCTTGTTTCAATTCTAGCTGTTTGTTTATGTATGTGGGTATGAGGACTACTAGTAGGGGTATGAGATCGGTCATACATGAATTGTCAATTGGATTGAAGAGATTGACGTCTTTGAGGCCAGCTTTTGGAGATGGGTTTGTGGACATTTCCGGGAGTTATGGAGGAGGAGGAGCAGTGGGTGGTTTACTGCAAAGTGAGCTGCTCACTACCAAGTCTGGAGGAGATCGAATAATATCGGTGTCAAGGTTTCATGCTGTGGCTACTATGCCTACTACTACTACCATCATCGGTGCCGAGAGCCGCAGCTCTTCACTGTTGCCTGCCATGGCTTTATCCATGGTAATCATCCTTTTGGTTCATCTCTTTTGGTTTTCTCTTGCATGCATGCATTCATCTGAAATTCTTGCAATTGCCGGCTTGAGTTTAGTACTCATCTTGAGATGATAAAAAATCTCAACATGAAAGACAGCAATTTGTGGTTTCAGCAGCAGCAGCAGCAGAATTAGATGGAAAAACAGCAATCTAATACCAAGCTAATATTGAACCCAATCTCTGACAAAATGTTGGCTAATCGTGTCATCATTTAGCTCTCAGCTTGATCCAACAATGTGCACTGATTTGGTAAGAAATTGCATGTTTTTGGAAATTCCTCTGGGGATGAACAGGCTGATCCAAGCAGAGTGGTGCAAGCAAGGTTCAGCTCCTCTTCAAATGAGGTTTTGACTGCAGATTTAGGATCAAGAGGGGGTATTGTGGAAATCGAATTGGCTCAAACAGGTGAAGGTATTGCTGACTGTGAGCTCATCAGATGGTTTGTGAAAGAGGTACAGAAATTCACTACCTTCCAGAGAGTCCTTGGTTGCTTGCTAGTCTCTTGGTTATGGATACTACCTGAGCTAGAATTTTTTTCTTGTTTTCTTTTTGTATGAACTATAATCTCAATTGCTTCCAACTGCGAAAGAACATCAGTCCTTGCAAGTGTATTCCATAAAACAACAGTAGACATCTTCAACAACAAGATGGAGGTATGAATAAATTGAGAAGTTAGGGTTTTTAAAATTCTAGAGTTGGTACCTGTTGGCCTAGTTTGCAGGGAGACATGGTGGAGGAGTTTGATCCTGTGTGCGAGGTTCAAAGTGACAAGGCCTCTGTATCCATCACTAGCCGCTACAAGGGCAAGGTTTCTAACATCTGCTTCATGCCTGGTGATGTTGTAAAGGTGTGCCTGCACTATTCTACTCTACTCTACTCTACTGTTGAGGGATATGTGAAAAATTAAGCACCCATGATGCAGGTGTTCATGTTGAAGAATCTTCATAGTGTTACAGTTTTTTTCTCTGCTGTGATGCACATAAAATAATGCTGATTTGTTGATCCAGTATAGGTTGGAGAGACATTGCTCGAGCTTATAGTCAATGGATCAAGCAATGAGCAGACACCAGTTCCAGCAGCTCAGCAGGATGAACAGTGGCAAGAAGAGGCATCGACTCTTAGGAGAGGTATGGATCCAGAAAATGCAAGTGAAGAAGGGGTGAAGAAGGAAATTCTTGCTACACCTGCAGTCCGCCACATGGCCAAAAACTATGGAATCAGTCTAGTTGATGTGGTTGGTACTGGCAAGGATGGAAGAATTATGAAGGAGGATCTCATGAAGCATGTAGCTGCAAAGGAGGCTATAAGAGAGGACTTGGAGGTAATCCTAAGTTATTTGTTGGCATGTATATATCTAAACTTGTAGTCGGTTGCAAGACTTGCTAGGTTGAATCACTCACATCAAGAAATTTGACCACTGCTGCAGGCCATTTCTGAGCCCAGGATGCAGCCAGAGGGCCACATAGAAGAGCTTTCAACAAGCGTTGATGGAGATGAATACTCTCCAATTCCACCAGCCCCAGATAGTGGATATTTCAGTGGTGAAGATACTATTATTCCCATCAGGTATGAAGACACTAACTAGCATTTGGAATTATATTGATCTGATAACTCATTTGATAGTTTTGCATGCTTTTAGTTTAGTTCCTTGGATGCTCTAACAATTGAGCCTTGATTGTTGCCATAAGAACTGGTTTTGTTGAAGCTTTTTTCTTTCATGGGCAATTAATTGACTGCGATTATCAATTCTTTAATCAAAAGCTTCCATGGCAATGTCAGGGGTTTTCGACGTGCAATGGCAAATGCCATGACAGCAGCTGTTAAAGTACCACACTTCCATTACATGGAGGAGATGGATGTAGATGCTTTGGTAGAGCTCAAAAACACCCTGAGTACAAGTATCCCATTGCCCCCTGGGGTGAAGCTCACATACCTGCCTTTCCTAATCAAGTCTTTATCAGCTGCATTGCTTAAACACCCGATCATGAATAGCACAGTCAATGAGGATGTGACAGAGATCCGAGTCAAAGGTATTCTATTGCCACTTCCTTGAGTTTCTAGACCACAGATGCTAAAGGGTTGGATTGTGTGGTGGGGAAGGGGTTTTCTTTCAGTCATCATGCCCCTTCAGCCAGTGTGAAAGTCATTTTTTTGGGCAGTGTGTAGCTTGATGAGGCCTTGAAACAACCCACTAAAGCTCCTGGAACCTCTGGAGCCAAGGCTAAGATATCTAACTGTTGGCATGCTCTCTGGCAGCTTCGCATAACATTGGAGTAGCAATGGCAACAAGCTTTGGGCTAGTTGTACCAAATGTAAAGAATGTTCAACGTATGTCTGTGCTGGAAGTAAGCTCCAACATCACCCAAGCCATGATATCTAACTGTGCCCTTGGTGAATTCATTTCAAGTGTGTTTAGTGATCCTTGCTTCTGGTTGTGTATCATGGTGGGTTCACATGTATTATAGGTACTGTGTTTTTTTGCTGTTTTTTGTGGTTTGGATATCATTCCATTCTTGACTCTGGTTTTTCTTTCACAGATTGCAACAGAGCTATCACGACTAATTCAGCTGGCGGGTAAAAACATGCTGGCAACAGAAGATATTTCAGGAGGCACAATTACAGTCTCCAATTTTGGGGCAATAGGGGGTAAATTTGGTTCACCCATCATCAATGTTCCTGAAGTTGCAATTGTCGCAATTGGAAGAATGCAGCAGGTGCCCCGCTTACAAGGAGATGGTAGCTTTGTCAACTCTTCTGTGATGACGGTGAGGAGTTGTCCCATGCTTTGGTCCCTGTTGTGATGTTTCTATTTCACTGGCATTCCCTCAGTAGACAGAGCACACATGAGCCATACAGAATACAATAGAATTTTTTTGTGGTTGCAAGAGCAGGGGTGATTGGCAAGTAGATTTTCACTTCATATGGAACAAGTTGATCTCCCTTTCACAGTTCTGAAAGTAAATCAATGACACACTGGAGTAGCAAAAGCAGGTCCAGAGTCCAAAAGAAAAGTGTTTGATGCAATGTTTGCAATGGTGATGGGCCAGGTGACATGGGGTGCGGATCACAGAGTGATTGATGGAGCTACAGTAGCTCACTTTTGCAATGAATGGAAATTACTAATAGAGCAGCCAGAGCGCCTATTTTTACACCTCCGCTAAGTGGTCTGCAGAGATGGGTGATGTTTTAATTGCTCTCTATCTAGAATTGGAATCTTGGTTTTGTGAAGGCATGAACAACACAAAAAAGTTCAATGTCTCTTCAATAATGCTTGTGAATTGCAGCTTCGTTCTTGAACATACCAATTGAGTCAACTTACAAATACGTACAAAGCCTGAATGGAAAACTCAAATGAATTTTGAGATTCTCTACATTATTGGCCACAATGGGAACCAGAAGTGATTTCCAGATTGAAAAGCTCTTCAAAAGCTCCTAAAATATGAGATTTGTGCCACTTTGTTTCTTGGGTCCCAACTAGGATAGGTCACCACCAAATGACCAATGGGTCAGTGGGTTGATGGGTGGAAAGTCAAACACAAATATGAATAATGCTCAATACCAGTGAAAGGAATGTACAGCAGGTTTTGCAGAGTAGGCAAGGTGTGAGATAGTTTTCACCAGCCTTTGGAGACTTGAAAGAAGAAAACATTGAGGAAAAGGTGTTGCAAGATATAGGATGAAAGGAGGAGACATAAACTTTGTGAAGAAGCCAGCCCCAGAGAGGGCAATGGGCTTAGTAACTAGGGAGAAATCTTCAATTTGGAAATAGGAGGAAAAATGCAAAGAGATGTGAAGTGCTGCAAGGGGTTTCTGTGCAAGTGATTTCGCACCCCCATCAAGGGAGGAGTGTTTAAAACACAGAGTTGAATCCATCATGCTGCATTATGATAAGATTGTTTATTGCAAAAACGTTTCTGAATTGCCTTGTTCCTGTAGTCATGTCTGTCTTGAAACGATTTTCAAAAAGGAAACCGCAAGCTGTATGTGTTCAAGATTCACAAGCAACAAATGAAAGTGTTTCTTTGATCACTGAAATGATCATTAGGGTACAAGAAGATATGTCAAAGGTGCTCAACATCTGCATTTACACCTCTTTTTAGGCTTGTGTATTGTGCAGACATGACCTGTTTGTGAAGATTTATGTAATAGTCCATTCACAAGTATATGTTGTCAGCAACTGCATGGAGATTCATACAATCAGGGTCACTGGAATTAATTACCCTACTCATGGCAGATGCCAAGCGTTTTGCAAGCTTAAAATCAGATTCTCATTTTTCTCAATCGGATATAATGGTGTGAATTTCAGACCTGAATTTGCAGCAGAATTCTTTCTGTTGTTGTGCAGATTGTGCATCCTCAAAAGCATCATCACTATGCCAGGGAAGATGATTTAGGCCTGTATTGGTCGACTGTTAGAAATTCAAAGAATGTCAGCCAAATGAATTTGATGCTTTGAAATAAAATTTTGCAGTACCAAAATGTCCATATACGTGGAATCTGAATAGAATCAAAAGCAAATAGCTGAGTTGAGGGTTTTTCTCTTGTATTCACAATGAGCCTGAGAAACAAATAATAGTAGGGGCTTCAAACTTCAAAAGTTGATTATCTTCTGATTATTACTCTTGCATAGTAATCCATTATTTCAATAAGCAATATCTCAAATGATCAGTTGGCTGAATATGATTAGATTGATTATATTGAATCATGGATGATTCAAAAGTCACTCTTACGAACACTTTTTCACCTCTGGGGTATGGATGATTCAAATCTTCACTCCAAAGTAGAGTTTTGAATAGATGATTCAAAACGGGTTTTGAATGACCTGAATGGGCAAGGGAAATCTTTCAGGGCAGAATTGGCAAAGACCTGGATCATCTTATGCCATGAAGATGGCTGCAAGAAGCAACATGTCTTCTAATGCAGGGAGAAAGGAAAAGGTACCCAGTCACTGATCATTTTATGATCTCTGGGGTTTTTGGAAACAAAAGCAAGCTGGACAGATGGACAGGTGTCTGGGTAAAGCCACTCAAAGCCCAGATCCCACTCAATGAAGATACATCTGTTATCATATAATGTCCATGGCTTCAACTCAGATGGGGAAGCACATAGATTAACACTTTTTTTCCAGGGAATTGTTCCTTGAGTAGACATCATATGTTTGCAAGAGCATAAACTCTGTAATGAGAAGGCAGCAAGGGTGGGAAAACTGTTATGGTCAGGAACTCAAGTCTGAATCTCTAGTCTGGATCTCTGAAGCAGATGAGGGATACACATCTGAAGCTCAACAAGGGCAGGCAGGCTGAGGGGGTACCTGCATCTTAATGGATCCCAAATGGGTATGTCATGTTTCTGATTATTACACCCTTGGAGGAAACAGGGTCCAGGTTTTGAAGCTGAAAGTGTTGCCTTGTGGAGATTTGGGTTTTATAAACATGTATGCCCCAAATAGTCCAGCTGAAAGGGTCAACTTGTAGGAGCTATTGAAGGAAAAATTTCAGGGGAATGCAGCTTGGTTCTTTGCAGGGACTAGAACATGGTTGAGCTGAGAGAGGACAAGTCTTCAGTTTGTGGGAAGATTATTTCAGAAAGAGAAAGACTGTCTTGGGGAGCTTTGAAGTTGGTCCTAGACATAGGTGAACCTGTAAGATCTGAGAAGAGTCTCATATATTCTTGGGACAGCCAGAGGAATGGGATGGAAAGGATAATGGCTAGATTGGATAGAGTATCTGTATCCAATTACATGCAGAAAGGACAGACAGGGAGGGTATCTTATTATGTGGTAAGGGGAGATGGAGTTAGGTCTGGTCACCACCCACTCTCCTGCATATTGGAATTGGCTGTTGCTTCTCCAAGATGTTCCTTTTTGAAGATGAACTCAAGAGACTTTGAGGCTGCTAAGGACCAGGCACATGAAATTTGGCACAATCAGCCACAAGGGACTGCTTTTTTCACAAAAATGAGAAAGGTTATTAGGTTTTACAAAGGATTCTGCAAACACAAGGCAGCAGAGTTTTGGAAAAGAGGAACTAGAGCTGAGACATAATCTGGAATGTGTGCAAATTGACCTGTAGAATTCTGTGATGGATGGGGAGCTTCAACAATTAGTATGTTACTTGAGGAGAAGAGTGCAAGAGTTGGAAGAGGTAAGGATCGTGAGATAGAGAATTCCGTCAAGAATCCACTGGAAGGAGAAGGGGAGCACTAACCAACAGGAAATTTTTACAGCAGTTAAAGGGAATCCTGGAAAAACTGGAATTCTAGCTTTACAAAATGAAGAGTGGGCCATTGTAACAAAGGAGGAGGAATTAGAGACTGTTTGCTGCAGCTTTTACAGCAGGCTGTACAAGACCCAAGAGGAGCTTCTGAGGAATATAGAACTAAGATCTAATGTTCTTAACACACTGCCAAAAAAGTTTACCCAGGAGAATTCCAAATCAGCTGTGCCAATTACCAGAGGAGCTCCAAGTTGCTGCAAAGGCTAGAGGGAATTCTCCAGGTCCTGATGGCATTGTTGCAGAATTCTACACCTATTTCTCGGATTTAATAGGGGAGGAATTCTGCCATATGATTAAGTCAGCAACAGAGAAAGGTCACTTGCCTAAGGAGTCAACAAAGGGTTGGTTGCATTGTTGTTCAAGGGAGGTGAGGAGGAAAGACTAGGCAATTGGAGACCAATTATGCTTCTGAATGTTGCATATAAGATATCTGCTAAAGTTCTGCAGCTGAGACTCCAGATCATTCTCATGGAGGTGGTAGATGCAGACCTAACCGCATTCATGCCTCTCTGTTACATCCTTGACAATGTGCTGTTGGTGCAAGAGACATTGGACTGGGCTAAGTGCTCCAACCAAACCGTTGTCTTTCTAAAGCAAAGTTTTGCTAAAGCATATGACAAAGTGGGCTGGGACTTCATGTTCCTGGCCTTGGAGAAATTAGGTATGGCTTTGGAGTTTATTGATCTGGCGAGATTGCTGTTCAAAAATGCAGAAGCAGCAGTTTGTCTCAATGGAAGCATCACTGGATCATTTAGGATCAAGAGGGGGGTCAGGCAAGGATGCCCACTCTCTACCTCTTCATACTTATTATGGAGTCAAGACCTCCCACCAAACTTCAAGTTGAGATCGAAGGACATTTGGATAAATTGCAAAGCCAGGAAAGAATCTAGCTTCCTTTGGTCACTATGGCACCAGGCATTGGTGGTCAATTCCTGGAGAATGAAAATAATAGACCAGAGTTTTCAAGTGGATTGCCCATCCTATGATCCCACAACTCTGCAAACAACCACTCATCAATTCTGGAATTGTCCAGAAGCTAGGACCGCCAGGGAGTTTGCATCAACTATCCTGCACAGACTCAGAACGTTGCCACACATCAATGGTGTTTACAAAGCACTCAGCATGGAGCAATGCCTGTTCAACAGGAGGCTACCCAGAAACTTGAGGAAGTTCACCTACTTTAAGGTACTTAATAAGGGCGATTATGCTATGGTGCATCCGGATCAAGCGAAACGACCTAGTCTTCAACAACAATAGGTGGCATAGAGTTCGGTTAGTGAGAGCAATTTGTGAAGGACTTATTGATCATGGTAGGCTTGAATGGCAACATACTTTGTTGCAGATCAAAAGGTGCCCGGAAGATGAGTGTAGACTGCTGGAGAAGTTTGAACGGCTCTTTGTTGTTCTGGTTTCTGTTTTGCAATGGATTCCTCAATTTGTGTTTACAAAAAAGGAACTCTTATGAGAGTAGGGTTTGGTTTATTGCAATAGACTTTTATCCTTTATCACTCTAGAATGTCTAGAAGCGCAACTTCTCACTTGATCTGGAAGCATTTGAGTTGTACCTCGTCATAATGGATGCAATAATCATAAGATACCTAAGCAACAAAATGAAACTAAAAGGTGTTCAATGCTTCACCCTCAAAACATCACATAATTGAGGAAACATAATTGATGATGATATGAACAACATAATTAATCAACGTTTGATGTTTGAACCCATAACTAATAATAATCTACTTACTTCATAGCTTGTTCCAAATGAAGATGAAAGATCCAAGAACCGAACGATAGAAGAAGAGATTAGAAGAATCAAACTTCAAATGAAAATACATACATACATAAATAAATATGAGGCACTTTTTGTTAAAGATAATTCTTCTCACAATTTGTTTGTAGGCATGAGGCTTTGGGGTTTCCAGTATTAATTAGGATCACTTTACACAAGGGTCCAGGGACCAAAGGCCCATGGACCAATTTGAAGCAAATTGAACGTTGAATTGGACTCTTTTTCATATTAAAAAAACACTTTTTCCTTAAGGTACAATGAGTGTGTGTCTAAAGGGTTGAGGTTCAATTCGAGAGTTCAATATCAAAAATGTGTGATTGGCATGTGAAAAAATTAGGTTAACCTTTGATATTTTATTTATATATATATTTATTATTATTATTATTTTTAAGTCTCTGATTTTTTTCTTTTTTAAACTCTTACAACACACACAATGGATGGGCATAAGCGAAAGATATTATAATAATTTTTTTCTTGGTACTCTACTTTGGAATGGGAACCAATTTAGACATCATTTGAAAATTCAAATTCCATTTCACTTGTGAAAATTGACTTTTCACTTTCTATCCCACCTTTTGATTCACTTTCATTTTGTGCGTTTGAAAAAGTTGAAAATACATTCCTTCTAACAACCACCTTGTGGAGATCCATAAAATCAACTATGTGAACTCTAAAATTGATCAAAAATGAGGAGCAACAACATCCTCAAGCCATAATGCGTCTTCCATTCTCACAAAATTTGAGCAGCACAAGTTAAAAGGAAAACAATTTTTTTTTAAAAAAAAACATTGGACCCTAGATTATACTTTTGTTCTCCAAACCATGAGCTCTGCTTTAAACTTTTTTTTCTTTTGTTTGGATCAATTGGTTTCTCTCCAAAATGATGCTATGTAAGCTAATTCACAATTTGATTTGTCTTGATCTGTACCCTTGTCTAAAAGCCTTAAGACCAATTTAAAGCTCTTGATGAATAGAAATGCTCGATTTGATTGGACCCTGCTCCTTCGAGCCTTGTGCCAAAACATTCTTAGCAAACACATAATCATCATGTTTATTCATCATAGCTTTTGAGATTTTAGTAAAATTAGACTTGCAAAATCAACTTGCTACTTTACGAAAAATGAACTTGCTATTGCAAAAGTGTTAAGTGTGTGTGTGTGGAAGTGTGTTTTCTTTTCTTCTCTTTTTCTTTCTGGGCTTGGAAGAGTTCTCCAAGAGTGTTGTTACGGTTTTCGAGCTTTGTTTGAATCCGACGCAACAACTTGGGAGGAAGAGAGAAGTCGAGGGTAACAAACTATGGTTGGTGGTTTTGATGAAGGTGCGAGATGGTTGGTGGTCAGACTACTATGTAAAATCCTTTTTGTGTGTTTTGCCTCGAAGATGATTTGACCTAATTCGAAGAAGATCCGTGAGCTCGCTGGCTGTACGAAAGACACCAGCGTTCAAAAGACACCAGCTTCTTCAAAAGCTTTAGTAAGATCGAAAGATTTTGGGAAGATTACTTTTGTGCAGTGGTTGTTCGTAGCAAGCACGGGGGTGAAGTCGAAGGTCATTGTTTGTTTTTGCACGAGAGAGTGTTTTGGGTGGTGGACAAGATGGGAGTTTGATCTGAGAAAATAGCAAGTTTGTGGTGAAAGTTTGATCCTCATGAGAAGTAGCGAGTGAAAAGTCTGGTGAAAGTTGGAATCTGGGAAGAAGAAGAAGCGCTGCGAGTTTTCAGTGGAGGCTAGTTCGATCGATCCGGAAAGAAGCGTACGAGTTTGCGGTGGAAGCTTATAGCTCGATCCGAGAAGAAACAAGGGTAGCGAGCGTTTCGGGTGGATGCGGATTATGAAGATTCATTTGAGATTGAGGACTTGGAGGAGATGAGGAGTGGGATGTAGCGAGAGAGGAGGAGCGAGGGCGAGGACGAGGAGGACAAAAAAAGGGGAAGATGCAAATGGCACAACTGCAAGGAAGCACGGACGGTGACATTCTCCTCAAGATGGAATCAGGAGTGATGCCAATCGGCGAGGATCGCTCACCTTTCATGATTCCCGTACCTTCGAACCGTAAGCCCCCATGTTTTCCTCACATGACACATGGATGGTTTTGCTTGCAATCTTGCACTGATTGCTTTGCAAGCTTTCTATGTGTACTATCAATCGGGTGTTCCTGGAGCTTTTTCATACTTCTGTTTTGCTTCTTCATGCAAAATTGCTGTGTCTTGTGTTGCAAATAGAAAAACGCCACCACCAGATTATCAATACTGATTTTGCGGGAGATGCAAGAGGTGCAGGCAACGGAGGAGTATGGACGGCGGTGGCGGCTGAGGGAAAGAAAGGGAAGTACAAAGACAAAAGGATTCGTTGTGATTGCTGCACCATTCAACGATATGTTTTGGCTCTTGTCATCTTCAGCTTCATTGCATGGGTAAGCAATTCCTGGCTATCTTCCCACTCTTCTTTTGTGTCTCTTGCTTGCTTGCAGCAACACGTGGATTGCAGAAGAGCACCATCAATACATTGATTGCAGAAGAGCTCCCAACAACACATAGGTTGCAGAAGAGCTCCATCAACACATGGATTGCAGAAGAGTTTGATCAACACAGAAACTTGGGGATTGCACTTGCATTTTCCAGCAATCAAACATGATGAAAATACATGAAGAAAAAATCTATCATCATTGTAGGGTTTGCAAAGTTTCTTTTGTTCTTGCAAATCATTGCAGATGATTGCTGATTGAAACATATAGATAGACAGAAACACTTGCCAGAGCTCTCCTGGTCTGAGTTTTCTGCTTCTTGTCCTGTTGCCACTGTTTGTAGGTTGCATATAAGGTTTTGACAAGTGATGAGTGATGCTGCCATACCAAGTGATATCTGGTGCGTCTCTCTCTCCTCCTGATTTCTAAACCTGCGCTCGCATTTCCTATAAGCTCAAGAGGTGCCATCTCCTGATTTGTAAACCTGCTTTTGCATTTTCCGTAAAACTCACAATGGATGTGCTGATGGATTGTTCTCTTGAGTGCTGTTAGACCAGAGTTGTTGCCTTCCTGGGTACTTGATTTGAACCATAACTGTACAGGAATCAGGTCCTTTATGTAGAGATCTTACATAAGGATCAGATCATTTAATGTAAAGGATTTATTTGTTGCTTAATCTTTTACACCCACTGTTGGGATCTGATGATGTTAGTGGGTCAATAGTCATCATGGATGCTCTCATCATTGCTCTTCTGTGATGAAGAAGGTCATGATGGACTGATGCTTTGTGAGCAAACACTCATTAGGTTCTATGACTGCATTCATTGTCATGTGACCTTCAAATTATTGTTGTGGAGGTTTTTCTGCTAGTCTTATGTAAGGATTATATGTATACTTACATCTACACACACTGTTGGGAGCTGATCTAGTCATGGCAACACATTGTCTATGCTGTTTGCATATAATTAATCTCGAACACAGTAAATCTTGTTCAAGATCTGAACAGATGTGCTTTCAGACATCCAATCTGTCTTTCTACTCTTTGAAACTTCAGCTCAAAGATACTGTCAATGAATGTTTGTGAGGAGGAAATCAGGGGTTAATACTTTCAATTGGTGTGTATTTTGTTGCTTTCTGAAGGTTCTAAGAATCTTCTGCACCCGCCACTGAACAAGATGGAGAGCACATGCAACTGTGTTTTGTTATTTTGCTTGGGGGGAGGTGGGGAGGGGGGGGCAGGTGGGTGCATAAAACAATGCTGTACAGATTTTTTGAATTGCCCATGCAGCAGCAATGAATAACAACATTCAATAGACACATATTGCTTCCTCTCGAAAAAGGGAAATGTTTTTTTGGGGGTATCTGGACAGACTAGAGATGCTATTCATAAGTCAATAGAAATGCGACATTGCATTCAGTCAACATGTGTTGTCTCTACTTTGGATATGATGTCTTTATTCACTGTCAGGATCTGTTCTTACAGCCCATCTATTTCAGTGAGAAAGTATCCTGCTAAGAATTAGCTCTTCGCCTACATATGAAGTTGTTTAGAGGGATGTACCCCTTTGCATCTCTTTTCTCCAAGTGAGAACTAATCACAACATGGATGTTCTGCTATTGCAGCAGGACAGTTTGCTTCACCATTTGTGCTACCACATTGGTTGGTAACATTATATTCAAAGGAGTCTGTTCCTGAGAATTAATATCTTGATAAGAAAAGTACATTTGATTAAGTGAAATTTTACATATGTTTTGATTTATTTCTGAGAAACCAAAAAAGGTATCACTTAAGAATTTCTATTGATTGTCAATTGATTGCCTTTCATGCACTCAGAAAACACCCTTTAGATGCTGTCGAAGTATTATGAGAAACAGAAGGTCAATCGAACATTTTGGAAAGAGTCTTTGTTCTGGATTTAGTGTGATTGAAAGGACTAAGGGCTGATCAGTCAAGGTGTGAAGACCAGGGAAAGGTTTTCCATTTAAGCATTTGAGGGGTCCTTCGTTGCTTTGAACCAGACCCAAATATGTTGTGTCTGCATTTTACATAAGGTGAAGGTTCTTTACCACATGTCTGAGACAGCCTTTCTTGGAACTTTATCAAAAAGGACTTTCATTTTGTGCAGAAGCCTGTTGTGCACAACAAAGCCTATCGAAAGTATAGGAAGATTTTGCCCATCTAGTGATGCTACTATGTGCATCCCTGACAACAGACATCTTTTTGCTATGGACTTTAAAGGGCCCTTGAATTCAAAGCACCATGGGGGTGCTCTCCATTTACAAGTCTGAGACACTTCTCATACCCAATGGCTATTACAGCACACGACTACTATTAGTGTGCTGCAATTATTGTAAAAATCTCTTAAGAGCTCAAAGAACTAACTTTAGGTTGGATGCAACAACTACAGCAAACCAGAGACATGCACAAATCCTGCAAATAATGCCCAAAAATTCAGAAAGCATGATCAGCATTCTGCTTCTGCCTGAGTGCAACTAGCACTGCCCCTCCCAATAATCCCTCAATGGGAAAGACTTAAGAAATTGGAGGAGATGTAATCCTGACATGATTTTGCACAGGAATACAAGTTGGCCAAGATCAAACCATGTCAGCCCATAATTGCATGTGAAGCCCTGGATTCAGTTGCATAGTTATAGAACATAAACAGACCATCCTTCCTTCTTTTGCTTTGAACTTTTGGACAAGAAAGAGGCTACATAGATAGAATCGCTGAAATGAACTGGGGTGCTTCACCTCATTAAGGCTCTCCCCAAAACCCAGAGCTGTTTCCTGGCTACTAAAGAAATTCAAATACATAGACACATATTGCAGATGCCTCAAAAGGGGAAAATTTACTACACCCACAGTTCATGAGAGTTGCAAGCCAACAAATTGTGCCTAAGGTCATCATTCCCATGGTGCACACCAAGGGTCACAGAGCTGATTTTACAATGCAGACAGCCCATCCACACAAAGAAAGTGAGGATCAATAGATGCAAGTGAGTGCCACAGAACCATATGAATTCATATCAATGAACCATCTGCATTGTAACATGTCTCACGGACCAACTGCTAACAACTTGCTAATGTCCGCTAGGATCCACAATTGTGGAAGTCATTCCAACTTGTACAAAAACAGTCACTTCCAGTGGGTATTTCAAAGTGGTTGTATTGAACTGGTAAGCAAAAGTCTTGAAGAAACATCAAATTTTTAGGAGCTGCAATAAGCTGCTGTCAGAAAGGAGAATGGAACATGAATCAAACAGGTTGATTCATCTAACCCTTTGAACCAAAGTGACTATGATAGTGGTAGCCATGTTCTACCAATGGTCATAACTAGGGCAATTTGGTTGAACAAACCTTTGCCTCCAGTACCCAGAAGCTCTAGTTCCTCCTTCAGCCAGCAACCTTAATCATATCTCAGTTTACAACTATTGTCTCCAATCCAGCACCTCCCCATGAGACTCAACCATGGAAACAATTCCTTGCAGATAGATGCTCATAAGCCCTAAACACTACACTGGAAACTTCACAATTGTACAGATGAAACCTCTTGCCAACAGAAAAAAGCTTCATTGCATTAGCTGAAAACCTAGTGCGACGATTCTACCATTACACACATGAACAAACAAGGATCAATAAGTGAGAGAAAAGATCAACTGGATAATTCATCTTTATTGCTTTTGCAGCATTTGTTCCTGCCGCAGAGATAGCAGTAAATGACTATTAAGCTCAGATTCAGACCGCACCTTGAGAGCAACTATGGCACCTTTCAGAACAAAGTTCCTTAGCACCTAGTGGTGAATCTAATCTTTACCAACACATTCTGCTAATCTTCATCACAGTCTCATCAGAACCTCTGCATCATTGTTCTGTAGCCTTAACCGATCAAAAGCCTAGTGTCTTCCATGAATTTGTATGTAGGCACCTCAAGATTGAACGGGGCTGGGCCTTTCCGGGCACGGCCAGAGATATCATAATGGGAGCCATGGCAAGGGCAAAACCAGCCTCCATAGTCACCAGCGTTTGGCAAAGGCACACACCCTAAATGAGTGCAAACCCCAACCACAACCAGCCATTCAGGGTTGATAACTCTGGCGGAGTCTTCCTCGGGGTCACGAAGCTCATGCAGGTTGACGCTGTTAGCAAGCTTGATATCGTGCTCAGTACGGTGACGAATGAACACAGGCTTACCTCGCCACTTCACAGTAACAGTCATCCCGGGCTCGATATTGCTCACATCAACTTCCAAAGAAGCAAGCGCAAGAACGTCACGACTAGCCGACATGGATAAGATCAGCTTGAGCGCCAAAAGCCGAAGTGCGGAAGCATAAACAAATCGTCCCCCAGTCAAGACAAGATACGTAAAAGCCTTCTTACTCGGATCTCCCGGAGGATGCCGCTCATGAACAGATTCATCATAGATAATCTTACCTGTTGGATTTTTCAAGGCAGCGACAGTAGCAGGCACTGCCATAGTCCCCGCAGATTCTCCCGCCAATGCATCCGAAGCAAATCCGCGATGGAACAAAAATCCAGTAACCCTACTCGGCGATCTAAACAAAACTCCACCATCTTCCTGCAAACCAAAACCCTTATTGCACTCTTGCGCATCATGTACAAAAGGAACACCCGCCGTACAAAACGAGGAAGAAGAACCAGAAGAGCCCGAAAGACGAGCCAAAGCTGGCAGCCTCCGCACCACTCCCCTCATCATCCTGACCTTCTTCTCTTTTTTTTTCTCTCTCTCTCTCTCTCTCTCTCTCGATCTGCCTTCCCGAACTCCTCGTGAACAAAACCCGCAACGGCGGAGAAAACAAGGATCCCGAGTCTTGGGATCTCCGCACGAGACAGGAGACACGAAGAAAAAGAATACAAAGAAGAAGCACAGCAGCAGCAGCGGGTTCTTTGGGACCTTTTGTCTTTTGGGCTTTTCTTTGGGGTTGTTGTTTGGGGGCGGTGGAGGGGTTGAGTGTTTTGTGGAGCTTGATTTTCTATTAACTATGTTTCAGGCCTCTAGGTGGCCACGCACATGAATTTGGTTGGAGGCCTTTCGTCGTCCTGCTCGCCACATAGATCAAATAAGTTTTATTTTCATCTTCCATCCAGTTGCCCAGATGGAACACTTTTATGCCTTCACAAATCATCCATAATGTATGTATCCATAAACTACACTTTTATGCCTTCACAAATCATCCATAATGTATGTATCCATAAACTATGTGGTACATGATGCATGAACTATGTGATGCATCACATAGTTCACGATTCATTGTTTTGTAATTCATGGTCTAGGGTCTTCATAGTTCCGCGGTTCATTATTTTGTAGTTCATGGTCAATAGTTTTCACATTTTCATGGTTCATGGTTCATAGATTCACAATTTCATGGTCCATGGTCCATGTTTGTTTATGGGTCATGATTTACTGTTCATGGGACTCATGGTTTATAGTTCATGTTTCATGGGTTCATAGGTCATAATCTCAGATTACATGATTCATAGTTCAAAGTTCATACCTACTTTGTACCATGGTTGGG
>Ga0209208_10002013_pt1 | contig 29001 bp, 28 predicted proteins | sample S1TSphfallax_3_FD_187694 | JGI IMG/M metagenome (GOLD analysis project Ga0209208, IMG submission 187694) | Host-associated microbial communities from peat moss isolated from Minnesota, USA - S1T2_Fd - Sphagnum fallax MG (SPAdes) (version 2) | ecosystem: Host-associated > Plants > Peat moss >...
CATCATTCAATGACTGCTTACATATCTACATTTATGTTAGTCTTGAAATCTTTTCTTTTTACCATCAAAAACATTTCCAAATCTTATGGTGTTTGTGAGTATTTTTAGTAGTTGTTTCTTTATGATGTTTTGTCTAAACATTAGTTCATTCAATTTTGTCAATAATCAATTTCAATGTTCAACTTCAACCACTATTTAGTTTAACATTTGTATTGTTCCATAATTTATTGTAATCAATGGTATTCTTCTTTCTCCTTCAATTGTTGATTTGTTGTTTTTTTTGACTATCATACACACCTCATGGTTTTGGGGCTAGCATTATCATTTGACAATGCATCAGTTGTTTTAAAACTTTGTTCCTTAAATCATGTGGCAACTAAACTCGCCCGCTTGGAGTTGCATAGAATTGTCTTTAGGGTTTCAAAAATTTTGTTGATAGTAGGTTTCCAAAGGTTACTAAATGTTCTATCAACAAATCATTGAGTAAACTTGTGAAAAAATGTTTTGGAATTGACTTTTTCAAACATGTGCATTCTTTAAAAAAATCCATGGCATGTGTAAACATCGCCCATTGGTAGTTTCCCATATCCTCTGAAATGTTTACAATTTGTTTCAACATTGCAATATTTTCTTTCTCTATCTTCCCATGCGCCCATTGCTAAATTGCCCATTCATATGTTTTTTCAATTGTTCTTTTCCATTTTATTCCGCATATTCTAATTTTTAGCAAATGCTAGAGGGGGAATAATCAAATGTCATTTCTTTGACATACCCAAGGTTTTGTTGTCATCTCACATATTCTATTTAGTACGCTTGAGATTAATGTATATTCAATCATTGATTCCAATGTGTTTGGTGTGAAAATTGGTGGAAATTTTCATCTTTTTTTTGGTTTTGTCGGCAAATTTTATGTACAATAAATATCATTAAATTTCCTCCTAAACCCTAATCCCTAAACCATATAATTATTCTACCCTAATCTATATACATTAACAAATATTTTATGTACAATGTCTTTGGTATTGAAGCAACAATCTTTTTAAGCCTTTTTTCCTCTCCCTAAGGCCATCCTTTTTCAAAATTTAAATCAAATAAGATTAATGGAAGAAGATAATTATTTCAATTTTGTTTTTGAGGAATATTTTGACTAATGATGACAACGATATTGTGTAATATATTCAACTCCAGCCATCAACATTCCTTAATTTTTAAGTTGACATTTTCCTATATGATTTATAGAGGTTCGGAGACACACCCCCTATTTGACTTTTTTACTAGACAGAATAAGTCCTTGGAAAATAAATAATATTTCATTATACAATTTCCAACATGGAGTTACTAAAATTATTTATTGCCTTTAAATATAAATCAAATAACAATATCACATTTTTTAATTTGAGGCTTTGTCAATTGATAGGATCTCAAATTGTTTCCTTTATTTAAAAAAATTAGTATTCTGCATTTCTCGGACTTGACGAAATTTTTTTTCTTGCAACAAAACTTCATTTTCCTCTGCCTAGGAGCACCTTTTTCTGCATGTTCATACAATACTCAAGTAGGCGAGGTGAAGTTTTACAAGGTACCCACTCAGAATACCCTCCCCAATCCCAAATAGGTCATCCGACTAGTTCGACCAAAATGCTATGCTTACACACAAGACTACCCTTCTCCGAAAATTCTTATGTTTGACAACATCTCATGGATTTTCCTTTTTCACCTTTCCATCATACTATTTTACCCTTTTTGGATCCAATCATTTAAAAATTCCATATTTACTAGCAATACATTTGTTATAATTAATCTATTTATTTATTTTATTTATTTTGTAAATATTTAAAAGTCATTCATTTCAAAATAATTTAAATTTTATATTTCATGTTTTATGTCTTGTGTTGATGTCATACATATCTTTTGCTTTACGAATTATCAAAAGAAATTAATTCCAACAAGGTTTCCAAAATTTTATGCTAATTCATTTAAGAAATGCATTCTACCATTTTGGATTCTAAGGATGAAAGGACACTGAGAAATCCTTGCATCATGGAATGTTCTATAAATCGATATAATCATTATAATTTCCCAAATTCATTTAATAATGTTTTAATAGAAAAAAAATTCATGTGGTGCATGTGTGATGTTTTTCTTTCCATGGATATTAATTTATGTTAGTCAAAGGGATGGTTGTGGGGTTGATTTAGTCAAGTGGATGCAACTTGGGGGTGATTTGGAAAATTCTTGGATGATGCTTGATCATGTCAAACATGTTCAAGGTTGGACGACCATGGCTTGCCATGTTTTTTAACCTTGCATATTGCAAAGTAATGTCTATTGCTATCTATGATATGCAATCAGAAGACATTGAAGCCCAATGTATACTTTGGAGGAAGCTGAATGCCACTATTTTGAAGAAAGGTGTAGCAAATCCAAATTTCAAAGGCTTCATGGCAGATAATGCCCAAGCAAATTGGAATGTTGTTCGTATTGTTTATGGGATTAGAGATCCCATTTCAAGTTGGTTGACAATGAAAATACTTGTTTTTTTCCATTGGATTCAATCACGAAACATGCACACAAAAAAACTAATTGCTTCAAAGTTCCAAGATTGACATAAAGCTTTTTGTTATGACTATAAGAAAGCAAAATCCTTAAAAGAAGTTGATGTTTGTTGTGTTGCATCTGCTCTTGGTGGTAGGGTTTAGGGTTTAATACTCCTTTGGGGTTATTGCAAAGGTGCAATTCATGAGTTCAACAACTGGTTGAACCTTTGGCATTTTCACGTGAAGCAATGGGGAGGATTCATGCTATATGTAGGAATTTTTTGCACCCTTTTTTACATTTGAACTAATTTTTCTTGCTATTTTTGCACCATTTTGTACATTGGAAAAAAATCATATTGTTATGTTCTGAATCCATTTCTTAAATGTGAATGTAGAAATTATCCTTGGAGGAGGAAACATACATGCCAACTTGTAACTTGTTCGAAACAATACACAACATTTGGCTCCAGGAATCTAGGAAAAGAGGTGCATGTTTGTATGTTGCAACCTTATATGATTATCTGCAAGCTTTTAGGCAATCAACATTATACTCTACTTTCCTTCACGGTGGTCCCTCAAGGATTAGTTCAAATAGGGATGAATTGCAATTACATAGGGCAAGCTAATATGGTGATCCATTACAAATGGCTGTTGTAGTTGCCAAATTAGCTTCAAGTTCTTCATATACATTAAAGATATTGCATTTAGAAGGTGAAGAGGTATTTGGATTTGTTAAACAAAAGAAAAATTTGCCCCTTGGATTAGAAGGTGATTCACATAGGCATGATCATGCAAAATTCCTATCTTTGAGTCAAATTCTCTTTGTGCAACTTTGTACCCAATGGAGATGTAGGGCAATCCAATCATTCACAAGAGGGTTTCCCAGTTCTCACTCATAATGGTGAGGAGGTGTTGGAATGCCTTTGTGGTGACAATGTTTGGCATATTGAATGATGTAACCCCAAGTCCAATGCCCAATGTTCAGCATTGCAAAAGGACACCAAGCACTATTGCAAGGCAAAAATCATTTCAAGGGGAATAGAAGGAGGCAATCCTGCTCCTTGTTATATTGGTAACTAGAATGTATCCAAAGGTGTGGGAATTGAAAAATTCAGTAGCTTCCAATTGCCATGGGATCCACGTTTTTTGTTGCATTCATGGTAGGGTTCAGATGACTTCTCATGATATTATGCGAAATGACTTCATGTCTATTGCAAAAGATGTGAGATTTCACATTTTACGTGAGTAGACCTACGTTATTTCGCCATTTGCCTTTCAATTTTTGCATCAATGAGTTGACATTGTGGTTTTAGTGGATGGTGTTTGAATGTTGGTTAAGGTCATCATTGATGATCTCACTCAAACAAATTTGATTTTGCAAGTAGTTTTGTTTTGTGGGGTTGCCACAATAATTGTAGTTTAATTAAGCTAAGGATGCCCTTTATCGTGATCAATATTCAATGGGCATGTTTTTCCTTCTAGCCATAAATTATTTTGGGTGTTTGAATGAAATGTTGATGATTTTTTTCATTGATTTGTTAACATTGTGTGAGAGCGAAGGGCACTAGAAAACCCTCTTTTGGTTTTGCATTCATTTTTATAGACAAAAGGTGCTTATGGTGTTGCAACAAATGCAGGTGGTCTCTATTTTAAATCAACATGCTAACATGTTGTGAGAGTGAAAGGCACTAAAGCCTCTCTCAATTTTTACAAGACGATGTTAGTGGTGTTGCAGCAAATGCTTGCAACATCTATTTCAAGGCATGTTCTTGTAGGCTCTGTGTTCCTTCATGTGTTCTTCCCCTTTCATTATCAAACATGCTTCTTGCAACTTTCAAGGGTTTGTGTACTTGATTTGTTGCTATTGCCCTAACTATTTACCTTCTTTGGAAGCTTCATTCATTCACCAAGACTTGTTTCTCTGGAGGATTCTAATGATGTTGAAAAGCACACTTACTAAACAAGGGGAGCATACTCAATCACAAAATAATACTAATAAATGAAGTGAAGCTTGGACCAAATTTCTTCTTCTCTTAAAAGTGCTACTACATAGACCATCCACCAATCATCATACTCATACCCTAAACCATATCCACCAAACTGATCCAACTTAGCTAGGCTACTTTGACACTTGTCTTGTTGCAAGGTCATGAAATTTAAATGTGCTTCAGCTGTGCCATCTAAGGGTTCTAAATAATTTACAAACATGGTCAAAACAATAGAAAGAACTTTGGAAGTTAATGAAAAATAGTGAATGCTCCTTGCAACATACTAGAAGTGTTTATCAATGATGTGGGCAATGACATCTTGCCCTTCAAGATGTACAGCTGCTGATTTCACCTGCACAGAAACCAGTGTTACCAAATTAGAATAAATTCTCAAATATTTAAATTGTCTCATCAGGTGTTTTGGGGGAACAAGAAATTGAATTTTACAATAAAAAGAGTGATTGACAACATTAGTGATATGGCTGCAAATTCCAAATTTTAGCATGTGGCATCACTCCAAACCTTTCCATGAAACCAGTGTCTAAGTTGGTATCTGACTCAGGAGTCAGGAAACTCAACATGCTTCAAGTTTCAAAAGTTGTCTGACCAGTGAAGGTTAGATTTTTCAGAGAAATCTTTCCAGTTGGATGACTAAGCCATTGGTAGTAATGTATGCACACCTGGATTGTGTTGTGTGCTTGGTTCTTTACACGTGCACCCGAGAAACTAACATCAACTCTCCGCCAAGCCACTTGTTGCAGCCCAGTCAACATCACCTCTGAGAATCCAATTCATGAGACTCAATTAAGATCAAGAAGGAATCACAAGTTGCAACTTCTTAGCTGGAACCTCATTTAAACATCTGAGTTGCTATCAACCTTCCAGAAATATTACTTTCCTTCACATAGTTTCTAAATTCAGAATGTGGTCAACAGTTTATAGTGCAAACCCTAGGAAGGTCAAAGATTTTTGGCCATTGTCATTGGAAGCTGGTCTATTTTATATAGTGCGCAGTGTTCAATTCTGAACATGCAAGTTGTGTTCAATCTTTCAACTGTCCATGCTAAAACCCTACAAACAGAGTGCATGTGTAAAAGAAGTGCAAACATTAGAATTTACATAAATGAAGCAGATTGAAAAGAAATTAGATGACCTTCAGCAAAGTCTGATGCTGGTTCTCTTGTCTGCATGGTTGTAGGTTTGAGATCCACAGCTGGTAGCTCTTCATCTCGCACAATGTGTGGATATGCTGGATCAAGTGCTTTGAGTATGTCCACCTGGCAAGATTTAAATATTAATGCCAACACCATTTTGTCTAACAGATTGAAAAAGCAGATTTGCCTGTCCAATGATTTCCCAGTGAGGTAGCCTGACATTTGTCATGCGCCTTTCAACTGAAGATATTTACTGCAGACTCCACCTTTCTGACACCATGTCACAGGTGCCTAATTCAGTTCAGACAGGTCTACTAACTTTTTAGAGCAATTTGTGGATCCAACAAAATATCAGATTTGTATGCAGAAACACAAGCAATATAATCCTGAAAACTATCCTAAAGTTTCACAACAAGTCCTGGGATTTTCAGCAGTTGTTCTCCAAACACTGTACTATAGGCTAGCTCATAACACCAGAAACATGCCAAGGAAAGATGGCTTCCAGAAGCAGGATAATGAGTCGTCACATCTGGATAGCTCTACAAGATAGCATAAACTCGGAAGCACAGAACTACCTTTCAAGCTGGACAACTAGAACTACTAACACTCAATGGTTGAGATCAAAACCTGAGGCATTTCTGATTCTCTGCGTATTGATGCAGTCCGCCAGCCAACAATGTCTTTGATTGAAGTGTCAAGGCTTTGGGAAACTTAGCAATCAAGCAATAGGTGACATTTGAACAAAACTTCAGCAGTGATATTGACTAGTTACAAATTGTTTGAATCAGCTTTTCAGGTTTCCAATAAGAACTCTTTTACTGCAAGCATTGACTTGTTCATATATTACCTGCAAATCACACCTCATCAAAGCTTGGGCTCACAGTTCAGCAAAGAGGCTTGCAAAAGTGGAATACATAGGTGCGGGCCAATGTGAATATACATTTGCAAACAGCATTCCTTATCTTGGATACGGCATCAAAACTGACTCTGGCTTCACACCTGAGCATTGAGACTGCCTTTCTCTCCCTATATTAAGGGTGCCAGGGATAGGCAATTGGCCCTAAGTTTGGTGATAACATCACTGCTGAGGATATGGAGAACTTTCAGGATGCACCTGAAGCTCACCCCCATCCTCATCTTCAACAAAATCATATGTTGGAAAGTGTCACCTCTAACTTCCTTCCAGACCAAGTGTTGTCTTTGATCAGCAATGACAGATCTAATTTAAAAAGACAACTTCAATTGAACTTGTGCTTGCTGTAGCATGGGCACCAAACAGACACAAAGGATACGATCATATACAATATTGGCATAAGCTGTCCGCTGCTTGAATGCCTGCAACGCTGACCTACATGATCACAACAGACTCCATCAGCATTGTAAAGACCTGAGATATGTGAATAGAAGAATAGTGGATATAACAAGGAGAAGACTGACCACAATGTTCCTGTATAAAGTGACTCAGGCCCTGATGATCAAGCAGAGTCAACTCAAATTAGAGCAGTATCCAACCCTCTTGACTGTAAAAAGATTCCTTGCACTGCAGGGCATATGTAGTTGAAACAAGCACAAAAGATATGGAGAAGTGGATCTGACTCATGAGTTGCAAAATTAAAATGCTCAACAAGATTACCCATTCACTCCTGTGCTATCATGCACATTCAGACAAGACCCAAACATTATAAAAAATAAGAGGATAGGTAAGAAACTGAACCACATCCATCAAGAATAATGGCAGTAGTCAAGCATAAGTAAAACAAGGAACAGCAAGAACTATAAATGTAAGAGACTGGATGTAGCACTGTAATCACTCCCCATGAGAAAGGTAAATTAGGCTGGATCAGCCATCATTAGCAAATGTGACATTTGCACCAACTCAGTCAACCTGAACATGGATTTCAGCAACCTAAATTCTTTCAGCTCAAAAGAAACTACGAGAAAGGTCTAAGAAATTCAAAATCCACACATATACTGGAATGCAGCAGGTGAGGTACTTACATAAACCTCCCCTCATGACAATCAGTAACCATGCGTTGGAGCAAAGGCTGCAGAGTTTTGTTTCCATCTGCAAGAAACAAGTGACGGCCAGTTCGCCCAATAAACCAGTGGGAAATCATAGGTGCCACTCTCTCAAGTGTTGAGATCCCAAAGAGGAACGGTACCTGCCAAACCAAACATAACATCTAGTTCATCCACAATAGGAAGACAAAGTCCTGAGTTCAATCCTGCCCACAATGTAAGGAATAGGAAAAATCACTATCACATTTCCCACATCCAAAAGAAAAAACGTATCACACAAGACAAATTTGTTCAAAAGCATGAACAGTATGTTTTCAAATCCAGGCAGAATGCTTAGTTACAGTCTAGCGTGCCATGTTTGAATGAGCAAAACCTTTCAAACAGAAACCCAAGTCATCCCACAAATGCAAAAGTTGGTTTGCACAATGTTTATTTCTGTTCAGCAGTTTATTTCTATGGACTAACAAAATGTCACAGAAGCATCAAAGTAACATGAGCAGTCTGTAGGGTCCAGGTTGGTGGTTGAAGCAAACAATAAGGGAGCTGCAATTTATCTCACATGCCGATTGCCTTTAGATCCCAAATGAGGTGTGGCAACAGTAATGAAGTTGATAGGTTCAAGTCCTGCAATGCTGCCATACAAGGGGGCAGCAACTGTAGTTGCATCATGATCACCCACTCTTTCGGCTTCTCCCACTTTAGTATGCTCAACCAAAATTTCTCCATTTCTGAATCTTGAACTTGCTCTCTCTTGTAAAAGGCTTCTACCACCTTGGGGGGCATACAACTGTCCAATTGCATATCTAGAAACCAAGCCCCCCAATGAATGTGATAAAAACGAAATCTTAGTTACTCCCGGATTGGCATCAACAACATCTTGTACCTGCAAACAGAGATAGATACATTGTGTGAGGATTCTTTGTGGAAAGCTCCACCTTGAGTTTAATGATTGCCCTGAAGGAGAAGGTGCCACAGAATGGTACCAACCTCTTCAGCAAGACGGTTGCCCATAACATCAACACCGTTGAAAGTTCGTAAAGCAGAGTTGCATGCACTGCCTGCAATAAATCATAACCTTGGAGCAGAATTTCAATTTCTATCACTTTCAAAATACACCTGCACAGGCCCTCAACCAAGAAAAGAGTATTTTTGTATATTTAAAAAAAAAAGATTGTAGAAGGGGAAAAGGAAAAACCAACTTACAATGAACCACCACTTTGTCTGCAAGCTTCTTTTTAAACTGCTCGGCAGCAAACCTCCAATTTTCAACACTGCAATAATTATTCACACACATCCATTAACATGTTCTGACATCAAAAGAGGACTCATTGTAGGGAGCTTGTGTTTTGCAAAGAAGAACTGTTGCCCTCGACTAGTGTGACAGCACGATTTTGTTTCTCCAGTGCCTCTGCTTGAGTTTGATTTACTACTGCCTGTCCAAGAATGCACGAGCATGATTCTCAAATCCGAAACGGTTAGCACATCGCCTCAGAACCATCGACAAACTATCTCTCTGTTACGACTAGGGTTAGATCATCAGAGTAGTCAGATCTAGAAGTCCGTACTGACCAACCTCAGACTACACACAAACCCTCAATACAAGTTGTGAAGGTAATAAGGATGATGCGCCATAACTCGCACTGTAGCCAGTTACAGATCAAAACATGCGCATCGTCCTTATCGCGGAGAGAGGAGACAATACTACATGCACACAACTTCAAGGTTTATATATGAGAATAGACTACACACTCTTGATATCGGGGAGAAAAGAAGAGACTAAAATAAATACAAGAAGTGTCTATACATTAAAGCCTTTGATCCAGGACGTTCTCCTGTGATCCTGGAAGCGCAGAAAGCCTATCGACGTCACCATTCTTATGGCGGAAAAAAAAGTAAAACGATCTGATAAGACTCGTAGAAGACAAACAAATTCAGCAAATCGCACCTGCCAACGATGCCGTTGACGAGGACTACTAGGTGCTCAGGTCCCGCACCCTCGCTCACACCAAGAGTGAAGGAATTTGCGTTTTCTGGCTGCTGCTGCTCCTCCTCTCTCATTTCTGCAACTGTATGTTCCACCTTTTTGGAAATTTTGGCTCCGTTGGAAAATGAAAACCGCTTCTTCTTCTGCTTGCTGAGCGTCGGTACACAACTTCCGTGCAACATAACAGAAAGGTTGAACGCGCATACACTCTTCCCTCTCCCTCTCGAACGCGCATACACTCTTCTCCCTGCCTCTTGAACGCGCATACACTCTTCTCTCACTTCTTCCCTTCCATGCCGACTGTTAGCCCTTTCTTCCTGTCACCTCGGCCCGCGAGTCCCCTATTCCGACAAGTGTTGGGCGGTTGTTAGAAACAGGAACAGACACCCGGAGACCATAACTGCGGTTCTCAGGATCATAATCACAGAAAAATCAAAGACCCGGTTTTTGGTATACAAACCATGGTTCTTGAATTTTTTGAAAATACCAAAGAACCGGACAGAAAACTTCGGGTTCTTTATGAACACCACAGGATCTTAAAGATTTTGAAATAACCGGGATGACCAGTCCTTTGTTTTTGGGTTAAAAACCGGAACCGGCAACTCTGGTTTTTGAAATTTTTAGAAATCTAGAACCGTTGGTTTTTTTAAAATTCAAATAACCGCTCAACACTGGTTCCGACACCATGCCGGTACTGTGAGGTCTCTTTATACTGTAAGAGCATCTCCACCCCAAAACTGTAAACAACTCCTTTATTTTAAAATAGAATAGTGTTTAATGATCACTGTCCCCACCCACGAACGTCATAAAAGCTCCTTTAAACACTCAAACACCATTTATGTCTTGACATCTGGACGAGTAATAGTCACTGTCCAAATACATAGTAGAAAAAAGATTTTAAAGGGGTTAAAATGACCACTGCAAAATGGACATCGATACAGGAGCGCAGCAGGGTTCACGCTATCCTTCTGCAAGATTTGATGAAAAGAGGTGTTTGCAGGTGTGGGGTGGAGATGTTCTAAAAGGGAATTCCTGTCGATTCACCACACCACGTGGACAATTCTTTGTCGTCACCACATCAAAGGGCATGCCACGTTTCAGCACAGATGCAGGGCTATATCCGAAGCTGTCCCCTGCGCAACACCTATCAGTTTTGAGTCTTGCTAACTTTTGAGTCGCGGCTCTGGTTTAAATACACTCAAGAAGTTTTCCAGTGTATTTGGAGCGCACCTTGTCAATAGTCCTCCTAGAAAGGATGAGGGATCTTACACCTAGTCTTCAAGAGTGGCAGGGATCCACGGACAAAGCTGAAGAGGGTGGGCTTTATCAGAATAAAGGCCCCACAAGGCAACGCCAGTCCAAGCCCAAATCTAATAAAGCATGCCCCCTAGGGCTTTACATGGCATAAAAATGGTTGCCTTTTCTTCCCATGATACCTGCTAGTAGCCTTCTTCAGATACACGAGAAAAAGATGACAATAGGCTTTTCAAAAAGCCACATTGCACATTTTAAGGCAACCTACAACTACACTTAAAAAGAAAGTGGGTATGATTTTACACCTACTTCAGTTGGGTTCACACCAGTGTTGGCTGGAATACTTGTGGGTGCCAATTATCAACATGCATAATGGTCAAATATGCATAAATAGATTTTGGATTTGGCCATCTCCTATATTTGGCACTATAGGTAATTGGCAGATGTTGTAGGTCTTGTCAATATTTTTATGTATATACATATATGCCTTAAATTAAAACTGTCATTATGCATATTTATTGGTAATATTTTATGAGATCTTGGAAATGGATACCTATTCTATGCATATTTTTTATATAGTGTTTAGGGTTCGAATAAGCACATGTATATGCATATCCTAGTTTGGCTTTAGAATTTCCAAGGTTTTTCCTTTTTCTTACGAATAAGCTTTTTGTCATATCTTGCTTTGCTTATAGGATTTCAATGCACTCAAGCACATAAAGGATGCAAACTTTCCTTTTATGAAAAGGTATGAATTTTGAGTTTTGTTGTAAGTTGTTATGTCCAAGGTTCAAGCTCTAGTAAAGCTTTAAGTGTTTTATGAGAGGTGTGAGTTTGGTGGGAGGTTTGAAAAAAATTCAAGTTTTGTGCTATTTCAAATTGTTTTATTGTAGGTCAAAATGTTGTTACAAAGTTGAAGTTATGTTGCAAGTCAAAGGTTCAAGGTTTCAATGTTGAACGATAAAAGTCCAAGGTCCAAGCTCTAGAGCTTTAAACATTTTGCAAAAGGTATGAATTTGTTGAAAGGTTTGTGAGTGGTGTGAGTTTGGTGAAAGGTTTGATAGAGATAGGAGTTTGATGTGAGATTAAAAAAATCTGAGTTTTGTGTTTTGTTTCAGATTAAAACTTTATTGTAGTTTGAAGTTCTATTATAGGTCGATGGCGAAAGCTTTTTGAACAAAATGAATAACTCAACACTTTGCATCCTAGTTGTAAAAGAAAATACCTTAATTGCTGAAAATGTCAATGTGGTTGATGGACCGGTCATATTTGAAAATGTGATCACAAATAATTTGAACATAGAGAATGGTTGTGTGGAACTTGGTAGCTCATTGGAAATTGAAGTATTGTAGCTTATAATTATATTAGTTCAAGTTGCACTTTGGAAACCACACAACTAAGTTTTTATTTGTGGGGATTTTATTTGCTATGAGTGATGATTTGCATGTAGATTTTGAAAATACACAAATGTTGTAATCTAGTGTTTATAAATCAAATAAATTATATTCTATTGAACAAAGTTCAATTTTGGGGTTCATGTTAATTTTATTAAATGCAAGAATTTAGCATGTGGAAATCTAGGGGTGTGTTGGTGCAGGTGCGAGGTGTGCACACCCACACATTTTTGGATAATTAGGATTACTTGCTAACATGGAATATTGATGTGGCACTGACATGGTAGATCGATGACTTGACATGGATCACTTGGCGTTGACATGGCACACATGCAATAGGGTGATGATATGGACACATCATGGCAGTCCCATGATTTGACATAAATGACATGGACTTATGTGGCAGATTGTTGCCCATGGCCTCAATGACACGGCGTTACATATGTTGCACATAGTTGATGTGGTGTTGGTGTGGCAACTTCCTTGGATGGAACGTATTGTGCATGCGAACATGACATCATGGTATTAGGTTATAAGAGAAGGATTCATTGATGAAAATCCCTTCCAATTGCCCATGAATTTGAACAAAGTTTATTTACCCCTATTTTTTTAGGGTTCCATTTTCTTTACAAAAAGTGTGATATAAAAAGTGTTCCTTTTTTTGTTATTGTATTTTTTTCCTTGGAAGTTAGGAACACATGGGGAAAAAACTTTAGCTTTTGTTAACAACACCTTGAACTATATTTGAATGGAAAATGTGGCTTAATGGGTTTTCAATTGGCACACATATCGAACATTGAAGTCTAGGTCCCAAGGTTTAGGCTATAGTTTCAACAAGGTCAATTGGTAGGGGTTGTAGAGGATTATATTTGTATTCAAATTTGAAATTGGCACACTTCCCATATGTATATTTTGAACCCCCAACCACAAGGTTTTAGATTGAAAAAGGTTGGGCAAATTGCCTTATCATTGTTTTTATGAAATAACAAAATGCAAGAGAATAACAAGTTGATCTATGTCACCATGTCTAAGAAGTGAGATTATCATAGTGCTGAAACAACCAAAAAATAAAATAAAAAGCAAAGTTGTATGGGAAACCTTCAAATGCATTTGAATACTTGATGAGATAGAGGAATAAAAGAATTCAAAGTCAGAATTAAAGTTTTTATAACCCTCTTGCAAAGTCCAAGTGAAACAAAGAGTATAAATGTGGAATATGATCAGAGGTGCAATGAATAACATAATAGGCATTGATCAACATGATTTTTTACCACACATGAAAGGATCATTATAGACTTGTTGAATCTAGTGCGAGGTTGACGAACATTGCCCCTTATGTCTATAATAATGGAACCAAAGAAAATGAAAGTGCAGTGTGGTGAAAAGATCCAAAATGTTGCAACATCCACTACACCAAGAAGTAATAGCAAGGATGCATAGACATTAGCTGGCATTTGTCACCCAAAAGGTAAATGTTAGGCCTATGGTTTTTCCACATTTCAATTCCACATTCTATGGAGTGGTGCAAATGAGGTTTGATTTTGATATCCATTGCTTAGGAGAAACAAGAGAGGGTGGGAAAAGAAAGGGTAAATGGGCAAGAAATGTGAAGGATAGGACACTATATGGTGAAGGTAAAATCTAAGTCTAACATATTTGTAGTTATAGCACAAGAAGCTAAAAGGATAGTCTTATTTAATTTTTTGACAACTCATGTAAATTAAAGGTTTTAAAATGAAACAAACAACCACCACAAAGAAAATTGTAGTGTAGTTTATTGCGCGTTGCTTGCAATATAATGTATGGGAAGTCAACTGTGGTGAAAACTTTGCACCATCCATTAATTTATAAGACCTTATTATTGACCTCACCATGGTATGACATTGTTAGCAGTTCATCAATTTCCAAGGACACAACAAACAATTGATAAGTTTTGATGATTGTTTAAGGTAATTGTAGACAACATGTTCAGACTCTTTTTGGTCACATTTATATTTGTCTTTTGATTATGGTATTGCACTATTCAATAGATCATTGAATGCCATAGACATGTGTATTATAGGAGTGTGTGCTTAATCAAAATTGGCTTGTGCATGAAGTCAAGTTGGATTATATTCTCATTTGGTTCTAATACTTGAATTGTTTTTCCATAATGTTGTGTTATTTTTTGAGGTTTCAATCTTTATTAAATGTTTAAAACAATGGTTTGAGTGGCAAACATTCTATTGAGGTCAATGAAAGGTTTAAACCTTTGAAATATGTCTAGTAGTTTTTGGCCAAAAGTTGAATGGTTGTTTGAATGTTCCATGTTGTTAATTATCATTACCATTTGAAGAATTTTGTTGATGGGTGGTAGAAGATTAAATGGAAGGAACACATGGGGAAGAAGGATGCTAGTCCATGAACATGAACAAGCAAGCATGAATGCATGAGCATGACCAAATCTTTTAAAAAATATTCTATCCATGTCAATAGAATATTAAAAAAAAAAATTGTGACACATAGGACATAATCTTTGTTGCTGTGGAGGAATATTTTCCATGTGTCCATGGGTGAATGATCTTTATAGATGAAAAAATGGATGAACTTTATCTTGAATGTTGCCAATAAATGTTATTTTTGCAAAAAATTGAACAAAAGAAACAGGGTTGAAACAATTTATGTTCGTTTATTTCAAAACAAGTCCACAAGTGAAATTTTCACGTCACAATTTAAAGTTATATTTCATATTTCCTTAATATGAAATATTTTGAAGCTTTGCAACATCTAAACCATATAGAATGTCAAATTAAATCCCATAGACCCACCAAGAGGTATGTGCCAATCCAATCACTAATTGTTCACCACTAAAAGGCATGTGCCCAGTAGGAACAAAGACAATATGAAACAACCCATGACATTTCACATTGCCTACACCATTTCAAATTTAAAAAAAAAATTCGCTCAGTTTCTCAACCTTTTGCGTTTAGATGCCATGCATTTAAGAGAAGGATATTAAGAACCAATTAATTGTAATTGCACCAATTATTGATCGTAAAAATGGTCATTATGTTAAGCCAAATAAGGTAGCTTTTAAATATTTTGATTTCAAAAAAGATATTGATCCAAATGCTCATGCTAGAGTGTTCAATTTTATAGTAAAAGCCAATGCAGAGACTTCTAAAGAGTATATCATCAATGCATTTAGCTATATGCTAAGAGATATGACATCAAACTGGTGCCATAAATACATATAAGAATTTCTTAATTGTATTCTCTCGGAACCCACTCAGGCATTTTACAAATGTCATTGGAAGATTCAAAATGACGAGCAAACATACATGGAGTTAAAGAACATGAAGTAGAAGGAGATTGAAAAGGTGGAGGTTTACTATGAGCAAATTTAGAAGCTAGTTCATGGTTTACAAGTACCAACCATAGACAATTTTCTAACTACTATGTTTAGAATGGGTTTATAATCATAACTTAGAATTGCGACTTCAGGAATGAAACGGTCAACATGACAATAACATATGGAGGCAACAATGTTATGTGAAGAAATTATGACTATGTAGAAGCAAGGAATGCATTGTCAATACCATAGAGTATCAAATATGTAGTAATAGTAAAAACACGAAGTAATATAGGGAAAATTGACAAACATTGCACAAATTGTGGGTTGACAAATCACAATGTGGAGACATGCAGAAAAAAGAAAGAGGAGACCATAGTGACAACCATAGAGGTGGCACAACCAAGTCAAAAAGCATAGAAGACATCTTCATATGCATGTCACATCTGTCATTTGAATGGACATAAAATGATAGATTGTCAAAGTTTGTTAAGATGCAAAAAATGTTTGATGGGAAATTTGTGACAATAACAAAGGTTCAATTTGTTGATGAGACACAAACAATCATTGTGGATGTGAATGTGGTGGATGTTAATGTTACCACAAGAAGTAAAGTAACTGAAGAACATGTGTTCAAGGATAAAAAACCAAGAAAAATAAAAAGTGTTGCTAATTGGGAGGAAAAAAAAAAGCTAAAACAATCTATGGTGGAAATAATTTAACAGATTCAAAAAACACAAACCCAAATCGAATGGCAATCCACATCCATGGAAGGATGGAACACAACTTGGTTGGGTAAGCCAAATACTATTCATGTGGACACACATACATCTCAGGAAGTAATGAATTCATAAGGGAAATTGATCACAATAAAAGAGATTTATTTAGATATTGGTAAGTAGATGTTAAAAAGTTATACTTTGAATTTAGGACAATTACTTAAAATAATTCATGAGCTAAAAAGATATCTTTGGCAAAAGTTGAAACCGGAGAAAATTCAAAATGTAAGTAAAAAAACCATAGAGAAACAAGTTTGTTCTTTAATACCAGAAGTAAAGACAACTGTTGTAACAATAGATAATCATATGGAAATTATCCAAGTACAGATTGGGAAGAATACAATAAAAGATGTGTTGCTGGATGGAGGTTTTGGGGTTAATATTGTCACATAACAATTGAGATTAAGGTTGGGGTTTCGAAAGCCTAAACTTGCACCATATAATCTAAAGATGGTAGATCAAATTACCACAAAACCAATGGGGTTGATTAGAAATCTGAAGATATATGTTCATGGCATTCCTTACATAACTACGTTTACTGTACTTCATAATAGTGTGGTAGATTCTAGTTATTCCATGTTCTTGGGGAGACCATGGTTGAGGGATGCTAAACTGGCACATGCAAGGGAATGGGACAATTTGAACAATTATAGTTACCAAACATTTGGGAAATGAAGTAAGAAAACCATAAGTGTTACTATGTTATGATTATTAAAATGGCATCACAGACGAAGAAAAAGAATCATCTTTGTTATAGAGCCAAAATTGTTCTCCATAGGAACAATCATTTTACCGAAGGCAATTCAATCTATGAAAACCACAGATGTGGGGATCATGGATACAGATGTGAAGACTACTATTTCAGAATAGTGATATGAAGTACAAAACACAAAGAAAAAGATACATGGCAACATATATGAGCCAATAATAGCTCTAGAGGATAAGGTGTATCCAAAGATGTACTATGGACATCAACCAAATAGTGTTATAGTGGATGAAACTCTAGTAAAAATCAAAGCACAGGGACTGTAGATAGTTGGATGGACATTAACTGAAGATCAACAATTGATGAAGCTCGATTTGGGAACTGATGTAGAACCACAAATGGTGAAAATGAATGCATAGTTATAAATAGGAAAGGTGTTGGAAGTGGAACAATTGTTGAAGGAATTCAAAGATGTTTTTACATGGACATACAAAGATTTGAAAGGGATTCCACTAGAGCTAACACAACAAAAATCAAGTTGGACACTTCTATACTGCCAGCACATGAGGTCAAGTACAGATGAAATCCAAACTATGCTACAATAGTTAAGCAAGATATAGATAAGTTGTTAGTAGTTGGATTCATTGAATATGTAGAAAAAGCTACATGGTTGTCACCCATAGTAATAGTACTCAAGAAAAATGGCAAGTTGAGAATCTGGATAGATTTGAAAAAATTAAATGTAGCCACAAAGAAGGATCCATACCCATTACCTTTCACAGATTAAGTGTTGAACACATCAACAAGGTATGAGGCATATTCCTTCTTAGATGGATATTCAGGATATCGTCAAATATCTATAGCTTTAGAGGATAGATACGAGATTGCATTTGTTATAGACTAGGTGGCTTTTATATGGAAGGTGATGTCATGTGGAGTTAAAAATGGACCTCTAACATATCAAAGAATCGTGACCAAAACATTTAGAGAATATTTGGACATTTTTATGAAGATCTTTTTGGATGATTTTATGGTGTATAGTGACATGGAAAGTCATTTGCAAAAGCTTAAACTATGTTTAAAAAGTGCAGAAAATATGGCATTAGTTTGAATCTAGACAAATGTGCATTTGTGGTATTTTTAGGGATGATCGTGTGTTCTATTGTTTCCAAGGAAGGGAAACTACCATATCCAAAGAAAATACAAGCATTAATAAACATGCCACCACCTAAGAATCCATATTAGATTCAATATTCAATGGGATGGCATAATTTTATAGATGTTTTATAAAAGACTTTGTTGCGATCATGGCACTTATCATTAAATTGACTAGAAAGACATACTTTTCTTTGGATAGAGGAATGTTAGAAGGCCTGGGAATTGATTAAATAGAAGTATATTGAAGCATTGATACTAATATCACCAAATTGGCAAGTGGAATTTCATGTTCATACATATGTGTCTTTGTTAGTTGTGGGGGCTATGTTGTCTCTAAATGTATCATGGAAGAGTGATCAACAATAGTGTATGTTTTCAGGCTTCGGAACATAGTAGAACAAAATTACAACACAACATAGAAAGAGGCTTTAACAATGGTTTTTCGGTTTTTTGGCCTTGCAAGTGTTTATAATGATTGATGAAGAGGTTGTGATGGCGAAAGACCAATGTCACATGATAGTGGATGGGGTGAATTTTTTTGAAGAAGCGAATTTCATGTAAGGATGATTCCTTAGCGGAGAGCTTTTTAAGCTAAAAACATATGTGATGTGGAATATATGGGTAATACTATTGAGGATTTGCATAATGAAGAATAACATGGTGAAATGATTTATATATCTGAAGATGGTGTGGAAAGGTATGTTGGGGAGTCTAGGTCCAATTCCATGAGTGAGGAAGGAAGTGAAAAGAATACTCTGGAAAGCGATGAGGAGGTTGGTAGTGAGGAAAGTTTTGAACAAAATAAGGAGGACTATAACTAGGGGAATGCATGCATGAGTGGTGATGTAGTGCATGGCCATGGTGTGGGAAGGAGAAATTCAAATATAGTGGGAAGATGTCAGTTTGAGTGGTGAGGAACTAAATGTGATCTTGTAAATGATGTTAGGGTTTTCCTTGCAAAAGGTCATGTGGTTACATGTGACCCACATGAAGTAGTTTTTGATGATTTGCTTAGGGAAGAGCATGTTGGGCTTTGCATCTTGTATTGTCTTGTGACTGTGTCAACAATGATGACCATTTAGAAATGGTCGTTGGCTCAAACAATTTTTGATGGGTAACCCTTCATAAAGCATCTAATTTCATTCAATGAAACCCACATGCCAAATGTTGATGATGTGGGAATAATTGGTGTAGAGAACAAGAAATATTCCTTTCATAAGAGGAAGCAAAGTGTAATTAACTTTGAGGGTTCCATTTCTAGAATTGAGAAAATGTTGTTAGAGGAGTCTGTGTGCAATGTGGGTGTGGTAAAGTGTTGCACCATGAATTGTTGTCAACATTTTCCTCATGAAAAAACCTTGTTGTTGAAACAAGAGTTTTGGAGTTTGTCATTTGAAGACCACAAAGCTTCTAATTTAGATATTCCAAGAAGGTTGCATATGAGGGGAATTGGAAGTGGACAAAAATTTACCACTATTTAAGGTTTAAACATCTATGAAACTGCTTGGTACTAGATTACTAGTCTTTCCAAGTCGACATGTATGTTGTACAAATCAAATAGCAAGTGAGGTTGGTTTCTACCACATGGGAATAAAGGTACACATAAATTATGTATGTCAATTCGACAAATGGAGTCCAATGTTCAATCATTGATTGATTTATTTGTGGATACGATGCCACATCAAATGAAAGGGATGAAAGACATCTATATGACGATTACTGGAATGGGAAGTGGAAATGTAATTTAATAGATCTAGAATAATGGCTTGACATTTCAGCTATTCTTTTCTTTTTTCCTATTCAAAAAAATACAACAAACAAAAGTCAAATTAATATTCCTACTACTTATGATGGTAAAGTTAAAGCTAATCTTGATGCTATTAATGCTTCAACCAATTTGTGAAGGATGTTGGTGACATTGGTTAAATTATATTTGCATTTTTTCAATGTCTTTTGTATCATTGTATTGATGGGATTGACGTTTTAATTTTTTTTTGCAATTTTTCTATTGTATGGTTTAATAAAAATATGATTTTGCCAAGATTTATCCATGTATGTGATTCTTGAAGATTAATAATTAATAATCTATTTTGTTCCACCTGATCCCTACTCTCTAGTGGCCATCAAGCGTCAACTTCCCTACATGGTATGTAAAGCCCCAAAATAATGGATTTGTTATAACATGAATAATAAAATTGCATGCATAGACATTGTTGTTATTGGTATGTCGTGCCTTCTTTGTATTTCAAAAAATTGATTTTTAAAAAATTTATAGGGAACATTTACTTGTGATTTTCTTACTTGATAACCGATTATGTATTATCATTTGTTAGGCATTAAATTAAATACTATTTTAGTTAAATATGGAATTTGAAACATAATAGATTTGTTATTGTATGATTAACATGGATGGATCAAGTTGCCATTGTTAGAAATTTAGCATGTTGTTATTATATTCGATTCAAAACATTGAATTCCTTTTTCTCATTTAAAATGGGAGTTGTGTCATTTGGTTTTCATAGTTTATAATTTTTTATGTTTCACTTGGTGGCCATTAGGCGTTCTATTATATTTAAAAAATTTCTATGGTGTATATATATTTGAAAAATATTAGTAAAATTTGTGTGATAGTGTGATGTTATAGATTTGCCAATTTGGCTTCTTTCCTTGTTTCAAATTCAAAGGGTTGAATCTCTTGATATTAGATGGGAGCACTAACATTTGGCTTTCAATCACTCATGAAAATTCACAGTATTGTCTTAGAGTTGATATGAATTTTTTAAACATAATGTGTACATGGATCTTTTTGGGATTGTTGGTTACAAAATTGTTTTATTGAAATGATTTAATTGAAAAAGTTTATAATATGACATTCACATAAAAAATGATCATTAATTTGTTAAGTCTAGTGGCCACTAGGTGGAGTTGATTCCATCCACCAAATTGTATAAAGTCCCAAATTAAAAATTTAATCCTATAATTTTCACTTGGTGGGCACCAAGCAAAATAATTTTTTCATCATAATATATTAATTTTGAAACTAACATAATATTATATTGGTATGAATTCTTTTGAAACAAAATGTTTTTGTGGATGTTATTTTTGTGAATGATTATTGTTTTTACTTGAATATAAGGTTACATTAAAAAAATTTGGTGGCTAGTAGATGGAGTTTATATCTTCCATGAAGTAGGGAAAAGTCTTAAATTAACAATTTAGTCCAAAATTAATTAAATATTTGTTTAGTAACCTTGGTAAGCAAAAAAAGATGGCGGGCAAAGTTCCATGGCAAGCTTGTGCACGTCCATACTTGAATTGCATGTAGTAAAAACCTTGGAAAGCACCAGGGAGCTTGTGGAAATCGAAAAAGTGGTGGCGGATTGCGAATCCAAAGCATTCAAGTCGCAAAGCAATGAGGTTCAACATTAATGCTAACTACTTGAGATCTTGAAGTGAAAGGAGTAACATGAAGTTGAGACAACAAAAACAAAAACATTCAAGAGACTAAAGGGGAGTCAAATTGCTTGAGATTAATAAGGAGTCACAACACAAAACCCTAACCCTAATGCACGTGAATGATTATGTTTCCATCCACATCCAATTTAGTAGGCAGTAACAAAAACTTGGGACACATGACACATGAACCTTATAGCATCTAGATGATTATGTTTTCATCCACCTCCGATCCCATTTTTAAAAATATATGGAATTCTTCATATGCTTCATAAGATTTTAATGGGGGTTTTGCATGCATTCTTTAGAATTTTTACTTAGAAACTAAAGGTTTGTACTTAAAATATTCATCATATTTTCATTTAGGCTCATTCATTAAAATAAAGATATTCATATCATTCATGAACTTAAAATTATATCCTCATGTAAATATATATAAAGTACATTCTAGGTTCATTGCATGTGTATGTGATGTTGAACATTTATATTTAAATTTTCCCAATGCAATGCTATATATATAAACCCAAATTGACCAATGACCTTAAATTTTATGTATCATTTTTCATGAAAATGCAACATTGCATTCCTTTAAACAACAAAAAACATTGCTTTTGTTTAGGAAACCTTTATATTTTATGTTTTTGAAGGTGATAAACACGTTTAAATTCAAATAAAGCACACCCAACTAAGGGCAATTTAGGGCACGCTTTTATGTTTTTTTTCATATTGGGCTATTTGGTTCATCCATATGGTTTTCTATAAATTTGGAGCATGAAGGGTTAAGTTTAACATATAATTAAGGATGAATGAAATGAAAAGCAATATTTAACTGCAGACTTTCCACTATTTTATGACCATTAAAACAATTGGGAATCACACAACTTTTTGATAAAACATGGTGAACAAACCTAATTAAATTTTGATGTTTCAAACTTTTATTATGATTTTTTAAAGTTGAGAATTGTAGAAATTAAAGACAATCAACACAATCCCTAATACATTATACTATGAACGTACCTTTAAAGTTTATAGATTTTGACCACAAAAAGAAGAATGAAGATTCAAAAGATGAGAAAACATTAGAGATCATAGATACTGATTAGATAATCACATCAAAAGAAGCCCCAATGAATTAAATAATATGATGAGTTAGCAAATTATGATACTACTCAGAAACCATGATTACACAATTTCACAACTAGTAGAGTATAAGTTAGATACGTTTATAACATTAGAACAAAACTATGTCGATCTGAAGACTTTTGACTAGAAGTTAATAAGTGTCAAAAAATAAGAAAAAAAGACAAATCATTAAAACACTAACACTAAAAGAAAAACATGTATTTTTGACTGGTCTTTGTGATTAAAATTTAATCACAAGTGACATTTGTGACTAAAATCTCATTAGTCACCTTGGACAAGTCACATGAAACATTAGTTGCAAATGACGAGGGGTATTAGATGAAAGAAAAAATCAACAAATACAAGGTCATCCTTTGACTCCATTGTATATGTATTGTCACATGCGATTACGATGTAATTATTTTGGTCACAATTGAAGCAAATGATGTGTTGCCATGTGTTCTAATATTGAATTATTTATATTATTATTATTATTTTGAAATAATCTAGGACGTTCAAGTCAAATGTTTGGATGATCCTAAATTATGATATGTGGCCTAATGTAAATATGCCATGTGGCACCTTAAGATGAATTTAATACAAAACATTAATATTAGGTTGCTAAGTGCTTAGGTAGGTACATAAATAGGTGCTTACAAACCCGGGCTACATACCTATTTACCTACCTACTTAGGTAAAAAAATAGGTAGGTAGGTACATAGGTTGACCTAGGTGGGTAGGTCATACTATGTACCTACCTACCTAGGTAGATATGTAGGTTGGGGAGGTTGATAGTTTAAAATTATGCATAACTTTTCTTTTTGTTTTTGGTTAAGCCTTTTGATTGGCTCATCCCATGTGCACAAATTCCTTAATATGAAACCACACCCCTTGTTTATATAATGCTCAAAATAGGAATGGAGAACAAACAATATGGGATAAGTTTTGAAGTTGTAACCTTTTCATAAACTAAATTGTAACTCCAAAACTTTCCTCATGTTTTTTGTTTTTAGATTTATAAACAATTCAAGTACATGGTTCATTACATAATTAGATAACAATTTAATTAATAATGATTAAATTTAACATATATTTAAAATATAAACTATACACTACAAATATTAAGTATTCATTATCAACTATTTAAATAAATAATAACTTCTTAATATTTAACTAACTAGCTATCTAATATCTCACAAGTTGTTAATACATAACTCAAAGATCAATAAATAAGTAAATATTATACTACTTTTTAATATCTAATCGAATTAAAGATAATATAATTAATGTAAAAATAATATAATTATTTTAATGTTAAGAATAAGTATTTTAATTTTTTTTCAAATTATAATTAATGAATGAACAATTGTTATTAAAAACTTCTTACACGATTTGAGAAAAAAAGTAATATTAAAATAGTTACACTAATTACTATATAACTAAATTTATTATTGTAAAAAACTTATCATAGACAAGTAATTACAAAAAATTAAGAAATAAAAACTTAAATTACTTTATAATAGTTCTTGAAATTAAAATCATTACAATAATTATTTTAACTACACTATAATTTTTCCAAAATTTTAATATAGGTTTAAAGTTATTAATTACAGATTGTGAATAATTATGTTCAATAAAAAAATAATTATGCATATACTATAATCAATTCTTATATGAAGTAATTACAATGATTTAAAAGTAATGTAACATTAGTTACAATAAATTAATTTCTTTTACTGTAAGAATATAAAATATATAATGTAAACATCTATGTTTTTAACTTTGAAATCAAGTATCAAGTATCAATTGTTAAAATCAAGTATCAAAGTTAGAATTAAAATATCAAAGTTTAGATCAAATAAGTTTTTTGAATTTAAATAATTGAAAAAAAATTCAATTTTGTTTTTAAGGAAATGAAATAACAAATTTCAGATTCAAATATCAAATTTCAAATTCAACTAATTCCTTAAAGAATTGAAATAGTAATTTTCAGAATGGAAATGTAATTTTAAGGACCAATTTTTATAAAAAAAATTAAATGTAAAAATAGAGAATTGAAATATTAAATTTCAAATTCAAATAATTAAACAAAGAATTCCAATAACAATTTTTAGAATTAAAATAAAAATTTCTAGATTCAAATGTTTTAAAATTATATATATGAAAAATGAATTCCAGTAGCAATTTTTAGAATTAAAACATCAGTTTTAATGTTTAAATATAATTTTCATTATTTGAATTATAATTTTATACCCAAACATATATTTTTGAATAAAACCAACAATTTTAAGAATTCATATTTAAAACTTCAAATTCAAATATTCATTTTTTGATTCAAATAAAATGTTTCAGAATTGGAATAATAATTTTCAGGTTTAAATATAATTATCAGAATTGAAATAAGAATTTTCAGTATTGATATATCAGTTTTCAGATTTGAATAACAATCTTCAAAGTTCAAATACTGATTTTTAGATTCAAATAAAATGTTTTAGAATTGGAATAAAAAGTTTTAGACTCAAATAATGATTTTTAATTAAACAAAAAAATCAGAATGCAAACAAAAAATTCAAATTCACATAAATATTTCTTAATTTCAAATATCAATTTTTAAATTCAAATATATATACATTTCATACCTGAAATATTAATTTTCAGATTTGAATAATAAATTTGAGAGTTCAAATATTAATTTTTATATTCATTATATTAATTTTATACATACATACACATAATTAATATACACACAAATATATATTTATGATATATGTAATATATCGTAAATATAATTTTAATACATACATAAAAATACACGTTTATGTCACCGTAGAATACCCTTAGGATCTGACTAATTTGGTGGCTATTGCAACTAATGGGACATATCAGTATATTCATGGATGAAAATAAACCTAAAAACCATCCAACTGATAAGATGAAGTTTCCAATAGTTGCATCATAGTTGTAAAAGTGACCAAAATAGTTGAAATTTGATCTTATAGTTGTAAATACTCCCAAATTTAGTCATAAACGACTACAAGTCATATGTAGTTGCAAACAAAGTGGTTACATCTTGGTTGATTTCTACTAGTGTAACCTTAAAATGGAAAGTAAAATGTCACTATATGAAACAAGGTGATGGTGTTTTTTTAACCAGCAAAGAACATAACAACTCTTTGTTTTCTTTTTTACTAACAAATTTCTATGATTTTCTATTTCTAAAATGAGCACAAAAAAAAGCTTTGTTGAGAAGTTGTAAAAACAATCTAAAGAAAGATTACAAAAATTGAGAGAAGAAAAACAAGAGAGATAAAGAAAATAGTAAAAAAATTCCAACATTTTGCTTTTGTAGTCTAGGTCTCTAGAAAAAGGTCCACCATTTCCATCTCTTGTTTATTTTTCTTCTTTTTAAATATCTTCTCCATTGTCCAAATTTGAGAGGGCTTTTGAAGCGATTAGAAAGAACATAAAAATTGCAAAAAACTTTGAAGAAGCACAATTTTAGAAAGCCTAGAAGAGGAGGCATAAGTGAATAGGTTGGTTCGATTTTCATTTTTGATTTTGAAGAAGAGCAAGAGTTGGACGATTTGCAACAATAACAAAAACGACCATCACAACAAGAGGAGCCTACATAGGAGCAAACTTCAAATAAGGTCTGAATTCCAAATAATAAACATAACAAGAGAAGGACTCAACAAGAAATGGTTGTCAATCTTTGAGGAAAAATGTCTAGACTCAACAAGATGATGAGGTTGGGTATATCTTATTAATAAATAGGAGATTTAGTCAAGTGCAAATATAAATATTTATTGAGAAGAAACAAAAATATGATGCTCACATGGAACATAACATCAAGAATTCCTCAAGGTTCATGTCACATCAAAGACACAAACTTATGCAATAAAGAGAAAATAAAGCCAAACCATCAACACCAAGGTATTTAACTAAGAAACCAAACCATAAATAATCAAATTAATCTAAGTAAAGAAAGTAATTCAACTTTGTGAAAGTAACCAAGTTATTTTCCTACTCCAATAACTAATGAAAACCTAAGTAGTTGAGTTTGAATTTTCAATATACCCCTTTAAGCTCAAATCCATTTTTAGTACATTAAACATTTTTCTAAACTTCCTTAGCTTGTCTATATTTAAAACCTTTGTGAAAATGTTAGCAACTTAATCCTTAGTATTGACATGAATAAGGTTAATTTCTCCTACTAGAACTTTTTTTTTTGACAAAATGATAATGCATTTTGATGTGCTTTGTCCTAACATGATAGATCGGGTTGTTAACAAGTAGTATGCTACTGATGTTATCATAATAAATGACAACAAGAACATCTATTGACTATCCCAAAACTAAAAGTAGTTTTTGAAACCAAATTATTTCACACGTAGCAATTGATGCACCTATGTACTTTGCCTTTGTGCTTGATATTGTAACTGTTGGTTGTTTTTTGTTGTTCAAATTAACAACACCACTTCCACAAAAAAACATGAAACCATTGGTTGATTTCTTATTTAAAACATTGCCAACCCAATTAGCATCAATGTATCCATGTACTTGTAATTGGCTCTTGGCTTCATAAAAATTCCACATTGTAAAATATGTTTTATGTACCTAAATATGCGTTTCACTACATCCAAATGTGGCTTTTGTGGTGTTTGCATGAATTGATTCACCACTCCAATTACATAACTCAAATATAGCCTTGTGATGGTTTAGGGTTTAGGTTAATCAAACTCCCACTATGCTTCGTACATAGTGGTATCTTCCATAAAGTCACCTTCATTTGCACTTAACTTCACATTTTGCTCCAATGGAATTGAAATGGGTTTGCAATTCATCATCCCATATTCGTACAATTTGTTCAAGGCATATTGTTTTTGTAGTAACTATATCCCTTTACAGGATTGGATTACTTCAATGTTGAGCAAGTAATGCAACTTTCCCAACTCCTTGATCTCAAAATTTTACTTCAAAAGCTTCTTCACATCAGAGATGTTTACATCGTTGTCTCCAGTGATAATCAAGTCATCAACATAAATGATTAGGATTACAATCCCAAGATCTGTCTTTTTTCACATAAAGTGAAACATCTACATTGGATGTTTGAAATCCACTTGTGACAAGATATTAACCTATCTTGTTTGACCAAGCTCTAAGTGTTTGCTTCAAACCACACAAATTTTTTTTCACCCTACAAACTAAATTAGGATGTGTTTGGTCCACATAACCTGGTGGATGTTCCATGTACATTTTTCTTGCAAGTCTCCATAAAGAAAAACATTCTTTACATCCATTTGATGTAAAAACCATCCTTTTGTTGCTACCATAACAATGATTGCTCTTAAAGTCATCAGTTTTGTAATTAGATTATAGGTTTTTTCATAATCTATGCCATAAGTTTGGGCATAACCTTTGGCAACCAATCTTGCTTTGTATTTGTTCACAAATCCATCTGCATTGTGTTTGATTTTGTACACCCATTTGCACCCAATTACGTTTTTGTCCTTTGGTGAAGCTATTAACTCCCAAGTAACATTAACATCCAACGTTGTTGTTGCAACTTTAGTTTTCAGCTTGCGACCAAGGCAAGTGCTTGCAAAGGTGCGGGCCAAGAGTGAAGCTTGAAAGTCACATTTCATGTTCCAAGGAGTGTAGGAGAGTGTGAAGGAATGAACCCACACACTCCCAAGTTGTCGCAACCCTAGCATTTGGCTTGCGACTAAGGTAAGAAGGTTGAGAGGTTGCGGGCGTAGAAGTAGACCCGAGAGTCACATCACATGCTCCCGGGAATGCAAAGAGTGCAAAGAGTGTGAGGGAGTGAACCCTCACACTCCCAACTGAACTCCCATGTTGGGAGTTGGTGAGAGTTGGAGTCCCAAAAGGACTCCCGAAACTTCAGAGAGCGTTCTGAGGGGTCAAAACTCCATGGCTGGTTACGCTCTTTATATCAATGAAAAGCTCTTGAAGTGTAGATGTCTAAAATGGGCTCACATTGCTCATTTGGACATCTGAAACACAAGTTATGGCCAAAAGAAGGCCCGGGAGTCGAACTCCCGGGAGTCCGCCAGTTTTGACTCCCGACCACTAAAAGTCGGGAATCGACCCGAAATACTTGG
>Ga0209208_10002014_pt1 | contig 28988 bp, 22 predicted proteins | sample S1TSphfallax_3_FD_187694 | JGI IMG/M metagenome (GOLD analysis project Ga0209208, IMG submission 187694) | Host-associated microbial communities from peat moss isolated from Minnesota, USA - S1T2_Fd - Sphagnum fallax MG (SPAdes) (version 2) | ecosystem: Host-associated > Plants > Peat moss >...
AAAAAATTTCTTTTAAAATTATTTTACTGTATTTTCCTTTCCTTGTTTCATTTGTTTCCATTCCTTTTTTATAGTTTTTGCGTTTTTACTTTTTTTTTGGTTTATGTTTGTTTCATGTATTTATTTGTTCTATTCTTATTTTGTCTATCTTCATTTTTTTCTATTTTTATGTATTTATTTATTTATTTATTTCGTTTTTATTTTTTTTTCAAAAAAGATTATAGTTTTTTTAATATGTTCTATAATGAAAAAAACAAAATTTGTATTTGTATTTTTGTTTGATTAGATTTTTTTTTAAATTTGTATTTTTGTTTGATTAGATGCAAGTCCCCCGGTTTTCCCAAGGATTTCTTTAATAGAAATGGCACCTCGCCCGGCCCCCGCAGCCGCTGCCCTGGCCGCCCTGCTTTGCCCTGTTTGTCACCACAGACAAATAGACACCACCATGTTTGCTTTAATATATAAGATAGCGTGTCCAGTCTTTGACCCATACCCACTATTTGGGCCTCTCACGCTACGCCCATGGAGTTTCGCCGGCAGAGCTGAGCCGCAATTCTCGCTGGGAAAATGATGACGTGGTGGCTGAGCGGTGGGGTTGAGGCGCAAAGTCGGTCCACCGCTCAGCTACCCTGCCCCTTGTTTCTTTTTTTCCTTTTGCAAGCCCCTACCTAGGATACCCACACCTATTGGTTTCTTTTGGGTTGGGTCACGCTCAGGGGCATGTGGCCGGGGCTTGATATTTTTTAATTTTCTTTTCTTGGTTTCCCATTTATTAAATCATGTGGGCATGTGGGACTTGCTTCTTGTCCCTGATTGGTGGAAGAAAATATATATAGTCATTCATCCCAACCCAAATTAAGTTAAATTCATATTTTTTTCAACTTTTGTTTCTAACCATAAGTTTAACCAATTGTTTATAGCTAATCAATCATTTAACAAGGATCGTCTTTCTCCTTTTCATTAACAATTAGGGTTTGAAGCTCACAAACTTCAATCCTTTGTATTTTGACCCCAAATTCTACAAACCTTGTTTTTGAAACCTTGTGAAAAAAAACCATTGGCCCAAGATGACACAATAGTCGTGCTTGCAAATTTTTTGATGCTCCTTGCCAACATTCATCCCCTAAAGCTTATTCAAATCCTCCCCATGCCAGTAGTCAATCTAGAGAAGTCTTTGTTAGAGCAGGTCATGCCATATTTTGTATTACTTACTTGGAGAAACAAAGTAAAGAATATGATGTGGTGGGTTGAACCTCAACAAAATACATTTTGATGTTATTGAAGGCGATGTCTAGCATTGTACACCAAAATTGTTTGATAGGAAGTACCTTCAATCTTATAGGATGACATTCTTAACATTTGAGTATTTATTACAAGAATTAACACCATTTATCTATCCATCTCCAACTCAATTTGTTAGAACACCTATCCCTTTCAAAAAAGCTTTGAAAATGGTTTTATATTGATTAGCACATGGAATTTCTCCTGAAAGAATGAATGCATTGTATGGTGTAGGTGCATCTACAATTAGGAAATATACTTACATTGTATGTGATGTTTTGTCTAATGGTGACAAGTTGTTTTCAGTTTATGTCCACACTCCTACTTGAAATCGATTACTCAAGGTCATTGAGCTATTTTGTGACATCATAAGTCTATAGCAAATTTGTGGTTCGATTGATGGTATGCACATTCTATTAAGTGCGAAACCAAATAAGCAAATGACATCTTCTACTATAAATTTTTATAATAGGAAATGCTTTCACAGTATAGTGCTTCAAGTTGTGTGTGATTGTGATATTTTTTTTGGAATGCATGCGCTAGTCAACCAGGTGCATTGGCAAATGGAGGACAATTCAAAATGTCAAGTTTGTATCGTTTTCTTCAATCAATACAGAATTTCCAAAAACCAATTGTTACTATTGAATATGTGTAGATTCAACCTTACCTACTTGAAGATGTAGCGTATCCTATTTGGCCATATTTATTGAAAGGTTACAAACCTCAAAATAGTGATATGGTAGATCAAATTTGATTTGATCAATCTATGAACAAAGGTCATGTTTTAATTGAGAATGCATTTGGAACTTCAAAAAATCGATGGAGGATTTTCAAAAAAACTAATGTTCTTATTGATCAAGCCCTTATGATTACTTTGGCATGTTGTACCTTGCATAATTTTTGTCAATTGCAAAGTATGCCAAAACTAGTGGTTCATGATGTTCAAACACAAAGAAATCCTTTTGTGGGTTTTACTAATATGTGTATATCAATTCCATGATAAGGTGAAAGCATTAAGGCTACTAGTGAAGAGATGCAAAATGTGTTATTTAAAACCTGGATACAACATAATCCTATAGAATAGATTCACATTTTGTTGTTTTATGTAAAACACATCATTCAATAAATAAAACTCATGTTTCATACAATAGTTGCACTTTGTATGAATATTATATTCATACAAAGTATAGATGTAAATCTCTTGTTAATTTTCTTGAACATTAAGAAGGCGTTTAGCTCTAAATTCAGCTGCAAAAAAATTTGTGCCAATTGTAAAGTTTGTTTTCTACTTTGTTTCCTATACATTTCTTCCATTGCAATCATAGATTGGGCAATGGACTTTGTAGTCTCAATTGCCTCCCTTTGCAATTTGAGCTTAAAAGTCTCAAGTATTTATCAAGATTCAATTAACTTCTTGAAAGTAGATGATTTGTCACCACTCAATCTATGTCTTTTGTTTCCCACATCTCTACCAAAAACACCAAGAAAATTTATTGCATGTGTACGAGGCAATTCAATTGCAGTATTACCTCGAATGCCCATACTAGATGTATCAGCATAAGTGCCAAATGTTGGAATAATGGATGGAGGATTTTGTGGAGGAGCATTCCCAACTTGATTTAGACCTATATCATCATTTGGTAAATATTTTTCAATGGTTAGTGCTTGAGAAGATCCACGATGAACATAATCATGATCAAGTCCATTAGATGTGTCATCTACCTTTGTTGTGCCCTCCAAAATTTGGTTCATCTTATCGAACCAAATCCATGAAGTAGTTGCAGAACCTATAACACCTTCTATTATCTTTTTTTGAAAATATTTTTTCTTCATCTTGTCCCATTTGTCACGACATTGAGTTGTTGTCCTTGCACTTTTTATAAGACTATGTGTCACAAGCTTTTCTAAATGTCTCCCCAATCTTTGATTGGAAAAGACCCACGACCAAATGCCAAATATTTCTCCTCATACAAATCCAACAAAGTTGGCAAAACATCATTTGACCATTATATCGCCCTCACATCTCTCTTACTTTGATGAGATAAACTTGGTCAAGCTATGGCAGATGCATTTGTAGGTAATGCAAACACTATAACTTGAGACCCTCATGAAAGAGAATGGAAAAGAAAACCCATGTAAGAAAAATCTTTTGGAGGTGATTGAGACATGTTGAAAAAAGAAGAACTATGAAGAAGGATTGTGTTTAAGGAAAGACATCATTTTTTATTTTTTTTTATTTTTTTGAAGTTGTGGGCATGTGGGTTACCATTATTATTTTTTGGATTATGGTTCTTCTATGCTAGTAGTAGGTTTTTTCTTGAAGGAATAATGGGATGGAACAATTTTTTAATAAAGTAATTTGGCAAAAAGAAGATGAGTGGATGAGTTGAACAATGAGCTACACAAGTTGACTTGCACTTCGGCTTCTAAATGAAATAGAAGAACGGTTGTTAGGGCCACTTTTTGTGGATGAGTGGATGAAATTATGTGCACATGCCTTCTATTTGTCTTTGTTACAGATTTATTTGGACCTGGAGTTAAATCATCCAACATCTAGGCTAATAATGGATTGGTAAGGAAGTACATGTTCAAGTAACAAAATCTTCATTTTCTAAAAAACTTTGTCACAATTTATATGTGCTTCAAATTTTTGAATGAATATTTTTGAAATACTCATTCAATATTCAATTTGTTTTTAAGAATATTCATTCCAAAAGAAAGTGATAAAAAAATAGTATTGGCTCATTCTAGATAGAAAAAAAACCTTGTAAATAGAAATCAAGGATGGGAACCCACCATCAAAAGTACAACGCAAATGAGAATATAAAGTAGATACAACCAAAAGAAAAAAAAAATCAACAAAAATCAAGTAAAAACCTTATGCAAAGAGGATTCATGACTACAAAATGACAATCAACAATAATAATAAAACTTAAGACAAAAAAGTTGTCATCTACCACAAATTGGGTAATGGTAGAGGTGCACTAACTGTGACTTGTGGAAAAGATGATGAACCTCGACTAAGCACATCAACTTGCTAAAGAATTTTTATGGCTTACGCACGTTGTAAAACTATTGACACCCACTATTGATAGTAAGAAACAAGCATCAAGGGACTAAAAAAGACCATAGATGACACACTATAGTGGTTTATGCATAAGCGGTCAAAAATGAATTAAAACAAGAATGAAAACACCCATACGTCTCAATAACAAGTGGAATGAAATCATCGTTTAGTGTTTCACTTAGTGTATGATTATGTCTTCTCTTGAGTACCCATCATCAATGCTTATGATGTCATCATCAATACTCACTGTACCATATTTGTGTGAGTCAGGTAAACAATGGTGACATCCATCAAGGTCTAGAAGTCATCTAAAGTAATAAGGATATCCATTCAACATTGAATGTGGCGAGGGAAAAGGTGGGGGACCTCCTTCTGAGTGTGTTCCATTTTCCAAAGTAATAATTACGACAATATCTCAAAATGTATCATCGGTTGTTGTATGTTCATTCCTGCAGGGGCACCAACGCATATGGGTACTTAGATTGTCAATGGTATGACCACATTTACACTGTGAAAAATGGGCAATCGTAGGATGTGACAAACCAAGATGGGTATGTAATGTAAGTGGATAGAAGATAAATGAAATGCAAGTGCAGTAGATGAATTAATAACCAAACGCTTGCCTGTAAAGCTGCACATGAATGAAGACATGTTCATATGATATTTAAAGGAATGTCTACTAGAAGCGAAACAAATTCCTACTCGTGTAAGTGATCTTCCAAATAAGCTTATAATTGGGATAAAACTAAACCACTAGGCTCTCAAAAGATGGGACTTGAGAACAAATAACTTGGGATAACAAGGTTCAATATCTTGTAGTGACATCTGGAACTGGGGAATGTTAGTCTTAACATGTATTATTGCATTTTAGAAAATAGGGTGATCATCCTGTCAAAAATGAATGACAAATGCAAAAATGATTAATGCCCGACACCCCAAAAATGTGAGGGCAATAGTTTGAACTACAAAAGGGAGGCCAAGCTTGCCTGAAAAGGTAAGAAGACCGACCTAACAACGAGCTAGGTGATTGATAGAACCACCAAAAGATCCCACACCAAATAATTTCTCCAACATAGCTATGGTACAAGTATCCAATTCAACGTAATGCTACAAAATACCTACAAATGGAAACACTATAAAGAACCTCAACCATAAACAACTCAAGAAACAATCTAAATCCCATTGGTGTGCCTAGAATACAAAAACCTAAGTCAAGAGTAAAAAAACCAAGAAGAAGTGATATGAAGTGGTCCAACCCCTATGGAGAACAAGTTACACACTTCCTTGGTTGAACCAAAAACCTTCATGTTGAAAACTCATGTTATAATCATAAAAAAATAATAACCACATTTTATGCATGACTTATTATATGTGTATCATCCACCAATGAAGGGAAAACACAAATACATTGGGCTTTTGTTGGAGGGCAAAAAGTGCGAAGGTGGGCTTGAGCAAACAATGCTCCTCCCAATGGGTCGCCCTATCATGTACCTAATTGTGATGAAATGAGTATGAGATCCCCATGTCAAGAAACCTGAGAAAATACAATGGAAATGGGTGTGCATAAAATTGTCAAACAAATGAAAAAAATTGATCCAAAAAACCATGTGAAGATTGTAACTATTGAAAAATGGCTAACATGACATTGCATTGAAGGCATTACAAACATCCACTTATAGCACCACCCAATCTAGGTGTAAAATCATCTAGGACAAAATAGTTTCATAAAAGCTTGTACACCATACTTGAAAGGTCACTAAAAGAAAAACATGATGGATGAGCCAAAGCAAAGATAAATTCCATTCGATCTAAAGTAACCTCCATCTCAAGATGGAAATCATCAATGAAAGGAAGGAAATCAACCTTAGCAAATGGATGGAGCAAGTGAAGGACTCTCGTGGTCTTGAGGACTCTCATGGTCTTGTCAGATGGGGCTACATGTGCGCTTGGAGCTAATGCAAGTATTGTTTGAGCATTCAAGTAGTTATGACGTTCTTTAAAAACATTACTAAACAATAAACTATCAATTCAACATTGAAACAAACACCATAAGATAGCATGAATAAACTTTAGTATTGAAACAATTCATGTTCCACTTCAACATATGCCAAATGTATTTCTTTAACAAATTCACTGTAGGTGCATCAACCTTAAAGGCATATTCTTTCCTTGTAGAAAGTGATGGTATGCAATAATTTGTCACTATAAAAATTTAATTATGGCACAAAACTTGCCCTTGCATGCTTGTTTTAACTTCTTTCAAACATTAATTGCAAAAATAAAATTTGTTTCATAACAAAAACAATCATAAAGTCAAAGGCCGAGTTATTATATGATGTATTAAGGTTTTGAGTATGACTTTTCAACACATTACAACTTTGGAGCATGATTCCTTTGAAGTGCCATGGGAACAAGCAAACACACATTGCTTGAATCATCAATGTTTCACAAACTATTTTGAAGGCAAGATCTTGGTGTCAATGCTTTTATCAAGGTGATACACTTAAATGTAAACCCATGTACCCAATCTTTTTGGGCATAAAATAAGCACAACCATCTAAAGGCATTATTATCATGTACAAACCATTGCTCCTCCCTAGACAAAACTTGAGCGAAACTTTCATTTCCTTTTGAAAATGATCCAAAATGGCCCTTTATCTTTGACTTTATATGCAACATCCAACAATAGTTAAACATAAGTTTTCCAAGCTTACATCACTCAATAAATGTTGGAAATAATTGTTGAGTTCAAGCAAGCATTCTTGATGTGTACTTACATTAAGATATTAACACAGTAATTAATGAAAATATTGCCACATTATGGAAGGGGTTGCCACATAACCTGCAATAGCCTCAATTTCATCATTAAATAATCCATAAAGTCATAAAAAAAAATTCACTAAAACATAGATGTCTAAATGTAGGAAGTGGTGATTAAATTACGTTTAAGATTATGCAATTTCAAAGTGATAGCTTTGTGCGGACCTTCTTATACGTTAAAACTATCTGTAAAGTCAAATGATTAGGGGGCAAGAATGGCTAGTTTTAGCATAATAAGGCTTGAATGTGTAACTAGGAATGAAATTTTACAAAATGAAATAATTGGGACCCAAATTAGTTTTTCCACCAATTTCAATGGTAAATTGAATTTCAACCTCTCAATTTTCTTGGGTGCCTCCACTGTTGCTACATATATTTTCATTGTTCCTACCTATACAACTATTGTAATTACTCCCAAACCTTGTGCATTTAATAAAATTTCCTCACTTTGCAGATACCACTGAAATTGGGGATAGGGGGTGAAAGAGAGGGTGACTTTATGGATAATTTTAGTTTTACCTTTTTTTTTTTCTTCAAACAAGGATTATCCCCATTGCAAGAGAAGCAATTATGACATTGTTTCACTTTGTTAGTAAGGCCCAAAACATATTTTTGTCTATTCCACAATCCACCACACATCATTTTGAATTTCATATTTGTAAGAAATAATGTAACATAATTAGGGTTTTTAAAAATAACTACATAAGTCAAGGGGTTATTCGGGTCATCATGGAAGTCAAGGAGACAAAGATAAATTAATATAGATACATCCAAAATTTCAATATTCACATCCATTTTATGACAAATTTCAAGAAAATTAAAGTTCCAATGAATGAAAGATATAGTAATTCCATTACATTAAAAAAAAATTCTAATTTTTTTTTATTTTTTTGTTTTTCTAGTGACAAATCTAAGGCTAAGCTATAATAATAATGAAAATAATAATTTTAATACTAGTGGTGGGCGGGTATCACAAATACCCTTGAGCATCACTTGGGCATCTTAGTTTAATCCCCTCAGGGTATCACCTTGAATGAAGCCTTGATTAAAAACTAGGCTATTCAATTTCCATTTCTCTGAAAACCAAACATGAAAACCAAATTTTACAAAATTAATTTTTTTTTTGAGAATTGGGTAAAGTCTAGACCTTTACCCAAGTTTGGATCTTAGGGTTTAGTTGCCATGAAAACTTACGGTTAGGTTGGAGCCGTTGCATCCCAACGGCTCCTTCTTGCAAACCTTTAAAAATTGCATAAAAGGGTTATGTATCATGTTCATTGTGCATTTTAATTTTAATTATAATTTTTTGTTGTTTTTTCTTTTAACATTTTTTTTTTTTTTTTGTTGTGAAGCCTTATTGCCTTGTTGTTCACCATTGTTACCTTGTCTCATAATGTGGCAATATTGCAGATGTTAGTACTTGGGGTAACTACTATCTATGAAGGAAGATTTGTTTGTTTGTTGCATTGAAATCTCTCAAACCATGGCACCTCTTGTGGTGCTCTTGGTGCCATTGGAAAGCCCTCAGTGAGTAGAGTTGCAACAAGTCAATCAGTTGGGTACCCAATTCACACTTGGGCCAACAGCACAGACTATGCTTGCAAGCGTGCTGATACGCTTATCAGTGGTGTTATTTTTTCTCTTATTCTTGAAACAGTCCACTAACTCATCTGCATTCTAGAGCTTTTTAGTTCAATTTAGACAATTTCCAGTCCAGAAGAAGACATATCCTGAATTGTGAGTAAAATAATTCCCCTCCCTTAGGTAAAATCTGCACTCATTTCAACACACAAAATTCTCACAGGTCATTTACTCATCCCTGCAACTTGGTGGGCAAAGTGAGCAAGTTGTCAAAACTACCATCGTTCAAAATCCACATCTCAGCAACAATGAAGGTACTAACTACCACAGACAATCCTGTTTCATTCATTGTTGATCAACTTGGTAGACAATCCAGCAGCGAAGGGAAGTTGTACTCATCAAGAAACACCCACAAGAATGATTTTGTGCAAAAAGAATAGCTTTACTACAACCGAATTCTTGATACAGAGGAGAGGATAATAATAATGGAGAGAAACCACATTGGCACCGGTAGACAGTCCATAGTAGAACTGTTTTGGTTAGATACACTTTGTGTGCATCAGTTCTGAACAAACTCTGCAAATGCATACCAGGCCCACCCCTTTTCCTCATTCTTCCCCTTGTGCCCACAGATAAGAGCATTGGCTTCAAGAGGAGTTACATGTTCAGGGGGGTTGTTCCTGTAACAAAATCAGGCCATAATCAGACAAAACCTAGACATCTGGACTTGCTTGTAACTACCGTTCAACACTGCTTGCATCTTCTTCTCTCCATGATGGGTCTTGGGCATCTGAACATCATGCAATAACACTTGCTCACCTGACTATAACAAAATCCAGGGTAGCCATATGCAGCAACCACCACCCAGGGGGCAAGACAGACACCACCACCCATTTGTTTGAAACGGAGAAGAAAGGGCCAGACAACACACAGCACAGGAGGTCAAAAAAGCCCACTGTGTAATGTAGTGTCATCACCTTCATTTCTTCCCCTTTCACCCTTCTCAACCTTTGTGTGCCATCTTAGACTAATCCAAATGCCTCTCATAGGTCACCCCACACCTGCTAGGTACTGCCAAGTCACAGCTTGGGGGAGCACAGACAAGCATGTTTCAAGAGGTGGTCACAAACAAAGCATTGAAACAGGATTGGATGAAACCTACATCATGTCACCACAGAACCAAGTGACAATGCACATGGCTCATCCAACAAGTTCCTTCACAAAATACAAAAGCTAGCAGCTAAAAGGATACGTAGGTCAATGCAAAACAGAGGGGGTTGACAGCACCAACTGCTTGAGAAGGCAATTATGGGAAACTCAAAGCTCCCTCAAAACTCACCTGCACAAAACAATAACTCACAAATATGAACACCTCATTGCAGAACCCACCTCACAGAGAAGTGACATTGGAAAAGACAACACATTTAACACTCCTAATGAATCTCGAAGGCATACTAGACAGCCCACCTGAACTGCGTACTTGATCCTTGTAGTGGAAATCTGAATATACACAACATTCACCACAACAATCCTCCATCATTTTAGTGGCAAGCCTGATTAACCTCCAACAAATTATACATGGATCCAACTGAACCAGCAGCACCCATTAGCAAAATCACAACAATTAGAACACATCCAGGCTCTGTGCACATGCAATATAATACAGAACACACAATATGAACAGATGCAGCACTGGAAAGTTGCCATACAGACACCAAGTCACTCCCAATAGAATTGTTGAGGACAGGTTGAATGCAGATCTTCAGACTTGCATTCATTGCTCCTTGCTCCAAAATGTTTGTTCACTACTCCATGATCCTCCCCTTGGGCTGCTGTATGTATCAATCATAGGTCAACAACAGAGAAGGAGGTCCAGTTGTCCAGTAATTAAAAAACAAGCAGGTTTTTCAACAGCTTGTTGTTCAACCTTGCAGCAATGCCTCCTCACCAGCACCAGACCTGGCTTCTTGTGACTGTTGCACCTCCAACAGGCTGTGCCTGAGGACAGCTGAGAATGGATACACAACAAGAGCATGTTGATAGAACTCTTGAAGCGAACTTTTGTCCCCAAGATGGGCTAATAACTTGCCAACCTCCACCCAGTCTTGTTCAGGGGCTTGTGGGCAAGCTTGTAACAAGGTGCTCAAGACAATTGAGATTGTCCACACCGCAGCAGCAAATTCCTGTGTATTAGACAGGTTGTGTTCAAGCAGCAGCCTACATAAAGGCAACACTACTTCCACATTGCCAGGCATCACAGCAAGTACTCCCTCAACTAGTCTACTGGTATGCATTCCCAACTTTAGTCCCTTTGCTATATGTTGTTGGACAAAACTGTTTACAACTGAGTAGTCTACAGGTGAGGGACCTAGGAGAAAATCAATAAAGGAGCGGAGGCGACGCTTTGAGATATTTTTTGACAATCGGCTTGAGAGAGGTGTTAACTTCCAGTGCATAGAAGTCTCAATGCAGCATCTGTCTAAAAGGTCAAGGACATGACTTGGTTGCCTCAGATCACCAACATCACTAAGAAGGGTCAAAGCAGCCATCTCTCTCCAGCAGTGTCTTACATCTTCCCTACTGACCGCGGCCTTCAGGCTTCTCTCCACAGCAGCTTGTGCATGTCCCCTCTCCCCACTAAGAACCTCAAAAAGAGCCAAATTTAGCCATGCAAACACAGCATCCTCACCTATTGAACCAAAATTGCCATCACTATTATCATTCTCTGCGATAGATTCTAAAGAGTCCCTAACCTTGCTGTCTTCCCTCAGCTCCCTGAGTGCAGAGCTATCAAGTGCACTTGCTCTAGAAGCACACCTGTACAGTACATGCAGGGCTGAACTCTTGCCTTCCCATTGCAGGACATGCAATGCATACTGATTCCACAGCCGCTGCAGGCCAACCCGTGGTTGGGGCCAACAGCGTACAGCTTGTTCAAACACAGCTACCCCATCTTTGTTCCCCTCCAGACGTGCCACAAGCAGAACCAATTCCAAGCAGCCAGGGTGCCTTTTCCACAGCTGGTGTGCCATCATCAGAGCTTCATTGAGCCCACGGTACAAAGACAGGCACTGCACATAATTCACTGCCAAGGCATGTTGGCTTCGCTGCTCTGCTACCCCTACCAGACAGTTCATGCCTGCGTGCAGCAATTTGATGGCAGGACCACCAGTACCGTGCTGAACCTCTGAGCGTCTATCCCAATTCAAATCAAATGGCAACTCTTGATTGCATCCAAACCGTTGCACAAACTCACGTGGCAGCTCACCAAATGCCACAGCATAGGCACACCCAACCCACAGGATACAGGAGTCATTTGGAGTGAGAAATGCAAGTAGTCTCCTATTACTACCTTCATGGTTAACAAGTTCATCCACCCAACCATTCAGCAGAAGTGTTTGCGATGCAATGCACATGCAGTTGAGCATCTGTAGGGTCAAGTCCAGTATGCAAGCACTCTGCTCCTCTCGATCCTCCTCCTCCAGAGAGCACAGACCTTGCAATGCCAGCTTATACGCATCCAGGCAATCTCCAAGCTTCAGCCTACTATTGATTAGTAACAGCCAAAGTTCATAAGAGGCTGGATTGAAACCCACCTGCACACCAGCAGAGGAAATGACATCTTTTTTGTGAAGTCACCCTACACTAGCAATCTACAATCAAACTTCTCCTTTCTAGCAACAGTCTGCAATTACTATACAACAGTAGCAAAGCAATCCAGTACATTGTGAAAAAAGTCTTCTACATCCACGCACAATCTGATCTCCATCTACATACTACACTAGTAAACTCAGCACAAGTGGATGAAAGGGACAATGGAGAAGTGCCAAAAGACAAAATAGCCCTAGGTGTAAACACACTACAAAAGACAGATATCTTCAACATGTTATCCTTGTCTATAGCATGAGACAACTACCGCATGATGAAACATATCATCGATGCCAATGCTGCTTTCTCTGTTGTAGAATAAGCCGATGTACACCACCCACAGCATGACAACACTAGGATTGGCTTCTAATGCTCGTGAAAGAATATAAAGAGCCTGTTCTCCCCACCCTCCCACCAACCCACATTACTCCCTTCTTCTACAAGTGACCATGCCCAAGCCAATATTCCACAATTGTGATCATGCACCCCACAACTTTAAACAACTCCATTGCCTTGCATCCTCTGAACTCACTTCTTTTTGTGCATCAACGTCCTGACAAGTGAGGTCATAGTCAATAATTGTCAGTGCAAGCTCCAACCACGCTTCAATGTCCCCAGGATGCTTCAAAACATGCTCCTGCCATCAAGTCACAAAAATTCCAGAGCCATCCAGGAGTTAAACCTGCAAACATGGCATCTTTGTTGCCCTGGGTTTTGCATATATAGGGGGATCCAAAGCATAAGAAATATGAAAACCATTTAGTGCACATACCTCAGCAACCTCTTGTGAATCACCAGCATCTTCTATGTAACGCCAACTGCTCTCCTCTGCTGGAGAGGTGATACTGCTATCCTCTACTGCTGCAGCAAGCAAGCAAGGCACATCTGGAGGTAACAACCTGCAAAGAGCTGGTGACAGTAAAGAGGAAGAGAAGGAAACAACTTTTGATCGGAACCCCAGGAGACACCTCACTCTGCTACAGAGATTTGTTTGATCTGGCAACACAATATATGGACCAATCTGGTATATGGGCACTGATAATTCCTTATTCCATTGCAACTTATCCTCCAGAAACAACTTCCCACTTGCAACCTTGTTCTGAGTCAAGTTGGCCGAGGTCTGAGCTTCATCAACAATTGCAGCAATTGCTGCCTCAATTGCTCTTGGAGACATACCATCATCTCCCAGCTGTTTCTCAGGGTTGACATATCTCTGCAACTGAGACAGAAGGCCAGTGTGGTCTAGTGTGTAATCTGCCACATGCTGCCCCAGGCATGCATCATTGTTACACTTGCCACGGTGTTCAAATTTACACAGCAGTTTCCATATGTCAATGTCATGGCTCCATGTTTTAGACTCTACCTTGAAGTGCCATGCTGATCCAAATTGAGAAGTTAACCTGTAAGATCGGAACATTCTAAGCGGACTCTCATACTTTCTTAATGACATAGAAGTGGTCAGGCTGGTTTCCACCACTTCCAAAGATTCTTCAGATGGCTTTTCGAGACAGAAGCAAGACATTCCATACAGCACAGAGCTTGGGAGCTGCTCATCTGTTGAAACTTCCATTCCCTCAATACCAGGCTCTCTGGCAGCAACCAAACAGTTGGTCTGACATGGTGACAAGGCTCTGATTTCATTAACAGGCTCTATTATTGATCCTTTCTGAACCGGCGAATGCTCAACTCCTCCAGATTGTTGCTCTCTTCCAAATCCTTGTGCTTCCTTTTGACTATGACCAAACTTTTGGCTCAACAAATCCATCTTCTCCTTGTCAGTCTGAAATTGGAAAGCTTTGAGGCTGTCAGGTGCCAGTTCATATTCTAGATGTTGCACAGTGGCATCCTTAGTTGCACATGTCAGGGAGTCTGAGGACTTCAAAAGACCTGTGTTTGTGGAATCCACCAAAGACTCTCCTTGCACATGAACATCTTTCTCTGAAATGAGACCATTATTTGCATCATTGTCTGCTAAAGCTCTTAAGCCAGTAATCTCAGGTTTGCACTTCAGCAAAATTGGGATAGCTTCATTTGAAATATCATAATCATGGCCGTCCTCTTCACTGTCACTTTGACTGTCCTGTGTTGCAATCATGGTTGTATCCTTGAGTATGAGAGGAACAGGGAGTTCTTGTGCTGCAATTACCAACAGTAGATTAAACATGAGTTCAACAAGGAGAATAGCCATCTCAAGTTCATTGGCCAAGATGCAGAAGCACACTTAAGCACATACCTTTCTCATTTGCATGTCCATCCTCAACATAAGTAGTGCAGTCACCACCAGAAGCAACCCCTGTCACAACAATACTTTGTTCACTATGATCAGTGTTGTGCCCAACTAACACAATTCCTAGATGTTCTAATGGAAGGTGAACCTCACCTTTAGGTTGTCCATCTGTCTGGCCTCCATCACTGAGGCAAACTGTAGTGAACCTCAATGAAGAGCCCAAACCTTCATCCCCTTCAGGAATTTCTGCAATTCCATGCTTCACCTTCGTTTCAAAACCAGGACCATCTGAATTGCCAAACTGACTATCTGGGGCCAGACTAATTATGTCATTCTGCAGTGGTGTGATTGTAATCTTGGTAGCACATGGATGCAGTCTGTTATCGTCACACCTTTCCTCATCCTCTTTCTTCAAACTTATGTGTGCGGTCTCTGATGTGCCCAACTTATCCTCACTAGTAGGATACTCTTTTCCTGCACCCTGCACAACCACACACCCAGGAACATCCTTGTCCATACCCCAACCTGCCAATGGTTGCTCTCTGTCTGCTGATTGCACCTGTTCGTTAGGGGGAGTGTTCATCTCATCTGAATCTTTTTTCTCTGTGTCCCCTAACTGTGTAACAGGCTTCTGACTCCTATCACCAGGCAAGTTTTCAATAGGTGCGCTAACACCCACACCATTTTGAGTGAGATGCTGGAGATTCTTCTCTTCACTGCTACGCTGACATTCCAAACTATTTGTTCCAGAATCCTCACACAACCCCTCCAAATCTGCTGCAGCAGCAGGCATTCTAACCTTGACAACCTTACTATCCTTCACTACTGTATGTACAGGAGAAACAACATCACTCTTATTGACCACTGTTGATACCCTCCAATGGTCAAGACTTAGATCAGGTATTTCATGAGATTGCACACTAAGCCTGTCCTGTGCAACATTCTGTGCTGGGTACAGGTGCAGATTGCTATGGCCCTCCTGGTTTCCAACAGTGGGAGCAACCATCTGAAGTCCCAACAGATGCCCTCCAGAACTATTGTCTGAAGAACGCTTTGAAATGGGGCTTTCCTTGAGAACAGCAGCAGGCATAGTCATCTCTGACCCCATACTTTGGCAATCCTCAGGAGGAGAATTGGTAATTGCTTGTCCCTCCTGCTCCACACATGTTCCCTGCCTCAGATTGCCCTTAACATGCACTCTGGGTGGTGACTGTTGTTGATTTGTCCATGCAGCTGAGGAAAATTCTAGAGGCAGTTCAGTGAGCTGTGCATGATGATCAGAAGTTAGTTGCCTGTCAGTGGGCACTGCAAAGGGAGGCAGCTGTAGCATTCGAAATTCTGCAGCATGAAGCTGGGCAGAGAGCAGCTTGCGCTGATGCAGAAGTGCATCACAAAGTGCATTCGCTGAGGCAAGTGCAGTCTTTGCATCCTGGTAAAGACGCCGTGCCTCTCGCTCACTCACTTCACATTTTCGTCTGCGCACCTGTGCTTCTTCAAGGGCTTTATCCACAGCATCTTCATCCTCTTGCAGCCGCTGTAACAACTGCATCCCCCCCTCTCTTGCAGAATCTATACTCCAAATGGGACCATGGATACCTGATGGCTCTAGTTGATTTGTTGCATCCTGAAGTTGATGCAAAGGTGGCCACAGAGCATACCCTGGCAGGTGTAATGAAGGAATTGCTGCATCATAACCAGTTGCTGTAGTAATAGGTGAATAGATTGGACTCTTGATAGTGAAACTAGGTACAACCCTTCTTACTTCCTCCCTTGCTGCTGGCAAGGAGGAAGTTGGTGTGCTCAACATCACAGCGCTTGGAATAGAACGGCTTGGAGTGGATTCTGCCACATGAATGGGAGTTCCAGCAGAACTTGCAGTAGAAAGCTCAACCATGGTGCTAACTGAAGAGACAGTGGCCTGTCGTGGGGCATCTGGTTCAAACACATTTATTTGCTGAGAAGTTAAAGATGGAATTTCAGCTTCTAAACCTAAGGCATGTTCATTTCCACATTCTTGTGACACTGGTGATTCCACAGGAATGGTATTCACAAAAACCTGTGGCCCAGGACTCAAGCCCCCACCTTGAGCATCCTTTGGTAGAACTCCATCCTTGCTACTCAAACCAGAATCTGGGCGACTGACAACAAACGCTGTTATGGGGCCTTGCTCTACAGAAGCCCACACAGCCTGGCCTGTAGAGCTTATGACTATGCTTGTATCTTGTGATCGCTGAGAACCTACTAGGAATGTCATGTCTTCAGCAGGCACACTAGCAGATTCTCCAGATGGATTTGATAGATTTGTCCTCGTGGACAGTGTCTGAGATTTCTTCGTTACTGGGGTTGATGTATGGGTATGAACTGGAAAATGTCCATCTTCAAGCTTGGTCTTGAAGATTGCATGCCCATCAGCCTGAGTAGATGAAATAGATTCTACACCAAGTGTGCCTTTACCATGTTGTGCAGTAGAACTCTGTGCTGCAGACACCAAGTGCTGTGGCTGGCTCACTGATGGCAACTCCACTTTACGAAGCTTGTGCAGTTCCCCAGAGAGATACACCTCTGAAGCTGCCCTCTTCAGGGTCTGAGCTGCCCCAGACTTCTGGAACGTCAACCTGACATCACTCTCAACATCTCGTGCATCAGAGAGTAATGCAGACCCAGAAACACTTGCTCTGGGACCACAGGGTATTAGCTTGCCTTCTTCTGCACCAGTGTTTTGAACAGCCTGTTCCACAAGAGTCAACTGGACAGTACTACCTAATCTTGTTTGTCCATCTCCTACTCTGATAGCACCTGAATTTCGTTGTTCCAGAACCTTTCCAACTGGTAAGTGAGGCTTTTCCATAGGTGATGTGACAGCCAGGCGTTGGCGACGCTCAAGCAACTCATTCTCCTTGGCAGCTATTTGCTGGCGCAGATTCTCCAGATTCACTGTGCCAATGCGAGGGCCAACATTCTTGGATAGAGTAACAGACTGAGAGGTCAGATTGCTATTGCTGTTGGTTTTAGCCTTGCTTCGCTCCATAACAGCTATCTGCTTCTTCATTCGATCAATTTCAGATCTCATGTCTGCAGGACTCTGGCTTGAGAGACTTGTGCTTTGCTGTCCACTGGTAGCACTGATAAATTGACCCTGGTTGGATCTAATCAGCTGCTGCTCCCCTTCACTATCGCTGTCACTGTCAAATTTTATTACAAAATTCTCTTCACTAAATGGGGTGGAAGATGTAGGTACTACAGGAAGGTGCAAACTGGCAAGAAAAGCCTCAACTTCGCTGTGCACCCCACTCACAGGTGCAGATGCAGGCTGTGGTGAATGAAGGCCTACATAAACCAGAGTCAAGTTCAGACTTCAGACCTCAAGATTGCTCTTCCATGAACACTGGGATATACACATATATATTCATAAGAGATCTTCTCCATAGTCACAATTTACATCAACCTGAATGGAATTCAGAAATGATTTGATAATAAGTTATAAAGATTTCAATAGCAACAAGATATTAGCTGACAAGAATGAAAGAAAAAGAAAAAGAAAGTATTAACCCTAAAAATACAGGGAAAAATGAGGCATGGTCCAAACAACAGCAATAGCCACATGCACATTCAATGACCTTGAACAGAGACATGTATGGTAGTGACCAGCTATCATGAAACTCCACAGACTTCATAAACTCCCAGCAGAGGGTGGAAGTCAATGTCAAATTAATCAATGTACCAAGTTTCTATCACAAAACCAGTGGTAACAATAAGGCTCTGCCAACATGCTGCTAGCTTAACAACCATAAAAAAGAAGGAGATAGCCAGAGAAACCAAGAAGAAAGAGGAACATAACAAAGACCAAACCAAAAAAAACCAAACAAGGAGCATGAGAAGGCTAAGACAACACAGAGAACTTTAAGAACATGACCTTTTGAGAAAACCTAATGCGTGGATCATCAAGTTCATAGTGCTCCCATTCCATTTAAAACACACACTGTAAGTCATCCATGGTCACCACCCAATTATTGCTTCATACCAGACCAGACATGTATCTGTCCAAGTTCACCAAAAGAATGCAAACAAGTTGCAGAGACATAAATGTACCTGAGGACATGGCAATAGCACCTACTCGGGGTGCAACAGGGGGAACAACCTTGCTATGCATGAAAGGGACTGTTATGGCTTCTCTGCTTCTGCCTCTCTTTCTACCATGTGTGATAGGATGGCCAAAACTAGGCATAACAGGTTGCGTTGATGCAGCTGGTGCAACTTCACGTAGCTTGTTCATAGATGAATTCATCTGGCCTCCAACAGAATTGGCATCAATTTGCATAGGTGTCCCTTGATGCCTTGCTAAACCTATGTCTGTAGGGGAAAACTGCACAGTTGAATTCCACAAAGATCTTAGCAATGACAGCTTCAGAATTGACATTCAGCAACTACTTGTCAGCTGATATGTGGATAGCCACTTTTGCTAAGATCATAAAAACCTTTGACCTGTCTCAGGAAAATAATTATTTATAGAAAGGTGACCAACAGATTTGCCTTACCTTAGATTGTGACTTGGAAACTGTTGCTGACGCTGGATATCTCACTGCACAGAAAAGCAACAAGCTCTCCACTTCAGACCTATAGCACACAAGTGCACAACAATCCATACACAGAATCTTGTTGGCTTCAGCAATAGAAGAACGAATGAGGTGCACAGAGGATCACCATACCATATTCAGAACCAACTCAACATACCTGGCATGGGTCCCTGGAGAGAGGCCAAAGGAGGAGCAGGAGCACTAAACATATTGAGCAGCTGTGACTTGTTTACAATTGATACTTGTGTTGTTGGTTGTGCAGCTTGTGCCTTGAAACTTGTGGGAAAAATGGGCTTCTCCTCAATAAAGCTTTGAGTGCGTGTTTCAAGCTTTGGCACCCTGTTTCGAGATGGTGCTGCACGTGTGCCCTAATTGCCACCACCAAGAGTCGAATGCATCAGAAGCACTACCAGCAACCACCTTCATGTTGCGGATAATATTTTCAGAACAGTCTCTTCTCCCCAGCAGACTCACCGTTGCAAATTAAATTGCACATAACCACAAATGACAAATGTGAAAACCACAGAAAGACATGTAAAACTTCTGTCAAACATTCATGGAGATAACAAAGCAAAGGCTCAAAAAAGCATAAATCAGGCTTAGGGATGCAACAGCACTGACACTTTTTCTGAACAGAAGACAAAACAGATTATGTTACATAACTTGACATACACCACCATCTACTTCCCATCTTCTCTCCTCAAGAGTGTAAAGGAGCTGAAGTCCCTCCCACAGAGAACAAAATCTCTCGAACTGCTTGAAGGTTGCAGACATCAACAAAATAGCTGATAACAATACACATCCCACGAGCAAACTCTGCTGCAGTCAAGAGTCAGAATTAGGGTTTTCGGATTACATCCACAAGACCGCCTTCTTACAAACACTTACAATGTCTGCCGAGTCCCAAGCTTCAACCACGATGCCCACTAAGACCATTCCTAGCTAGTACAGTGAGTTCCCACGACAATACTCGACGCCCACGAATATGCCCTAATCAACTCAGCACCATCAGAGTAGATTCAGCACACGAAAAGAGCGATGATGGCAGGCAGCACAGATGCATAGTCCGATCCCTAACAATCTAGTCCACAAGAAATTCACAACTCGGTTTCAAAATCCCTCATATGATAGGCAACAACGAATTACACATAGACTACAAATTTGAGAAGACTCAGGGTTCCAATGGAAAAAATATACAGACGAAGAAAAGAAAACTGATCGGGATTTCGGCAGTAATGGAATAGATGGAGGGGGTAAAAGAAACGGGGGAAAACAAAAAAAACACGGAGGAGAGGTGGGGGTGAAGACGAGACCATTGCAGGCACCAAGGACTCCTCGTCCTCCGCCGAAAGCTCACCCTCCTCCCTCTCCTCCACTGCCACGGAATTTGTCGACTGTTGCGACTTCCGCAGTGGCATGGATGCCACCACCTTCGCCCTCAGCATCTCTATCTGCCGCTCGTTTCCCATATCATCTCCCCCCCACTACTCTGCCCACAATTTCGTGCTCGAAAAATGCCTCACCGTGTTTCTCCCACGTTGCCCACCGTATCACCACAACAACGCGCGCTGCAACTCGAAATTCTCCGATGAGAAACTATGAAATCGCTACGAAAATATGGATAAAAAACACCGAGAGAGAGAGAGAGAGAGAGAGAGAGAGAGAACGAGCGCGCGAGAGAGACACGTAAAAACCGAAACCCTAAGCGATGAGCGTGCGAAGCGCGTGACGTGGGCATTATGAGCGCGAGGGTGTCGTGAGTGTGTTTCCACGACAGAATCAGCAGTCTGTTGATTCTGTCCGGAATCAGCAGCCTTCTCCAGAATCAGTAGCCCGCTCCGGAATAGACAGAGATCCTGCACATTATGCATCATAATCGTCATCCCCTTGCATCAGAGTTTGCATCTCAAGAAGCTGGTAATGTTGGGCCCACTTGATAACCCATCGCCGGCAACAACAAAGAGGAGCAATTGCTAATGCAAAAATATGTTATAAATAAACACAATGGAAACACATGGATGTGAAAGGTTAGGTTATATTGTTGGGGATGTTCCCATACAAGTGGGTTCTCCTAAAGGAGTGTTGCACAAGGGTGTTCCCAACTGATGTAGAACACACAACTATGGGAACCTCCGCATACATCAAAATCTCTTTCCTCCTTGTGTTTTTGAATTTTCATGATCCATCCCATTAAAAAAAAAAACTTATGGGAACATGGGAACATAGTGGGATCTCACCCACCGCATAACTCCCTAGGGATCTTCTGCTGGGGGGTCCCTCAAAATACAAAGAGAAATAAAAAGAGATGTTTTTACGAAACACACAATGATTTGGGAATCTATTTAATACATCAATGCAAAATGATATGACCAAGAACAATAATCAAAATCTCAATGCATATTTGTTATGTGTTTTATGTTATTTGAGCTTTGTGTTGTTATGTGCTACTAGTGATGATGATTTTATTTTTCTTATGTTTTCATATGTTTATGTCAATGTTAAATTTAAATAAATATACATTTCATGGACATGAAAAGACACATATTAATTTGTTTTTACATATCCATGTTGGTGTGTAGGAAAGAAAGTGAGATAGTTATAAAATGGAGGTAGTTATTAGGAGAGGTGGGAGATAGTTATTATGAAAGTTAATAGGAAAAGGAAGTAGTTATAAAAAAAGTAATTATGATATATTTAGGCTTGAAAATGAGGTCGTTAGTTTTGAATTGTTTTTGCAATGGTCTAGGGATGACCATACAACCATAATGGTCATGTAAAAGTGACACACAAAACTTTTTGCAAAGAACCCCATATAAACATGTTCCTACATCATTGGAATTATTCAAAATCTCAATACATATTTGTCACGTGTTTTATTATACAATAATATTGACTTGTGTTTTGTTTTGAATTAATTTCAATTGTGAAACTACATAAACATTATAAATGTCATTGCAAGAATATGAAATTGATGATGTTACATGCTTCATAATGTGTTGCTAAAAACATGCATTTCATTGTATATTGTTCTTGTGCCTAGGTTGTTATTGACACATCCTTTGGTTTGTCAAATGATCTCAAAGGTAAAAAACATTATCAATTCCCAATTTCACAATAGAATGCAACTTAGGACTTGTTCCCTAGATCCCACAAATAAATAGCACTCGGGAACTTTGGGATAGGACTAAGATAAACTTTTTAAAAATGAACTCAAAGTGAGATCAATCTCTTACACAAATTAAGAAAAAAAATGATTATTGCAAATTGGAGCCAAATTGATACACGAGTTGAATTATGAAAAACACAGATTCATATAATTCACCATGCCCCAAACTTGGAAAGAATCAACGCTTTTTTCATTATAATATACTTTATAAATGGTAGTGGGATTAAATCACATTCTTGATATTCTTAAATTGCCAAGTTATGAATATTGTTAATTTGTTGGTTCATAACTCCTTCATATGGATTCTAATTTAAAAGCTTTCAAAATAAAAGTTATAGCTTTGAAAAGAGATTTTCAACATCATATCATACTCAATCAAAAATGATTTGATCATTTTATTAAACATTTCAATGGTCAAAAGTTGAATTATTATTTTGATTCCTAACCATCCATTTGTCCAGTTAGCTTATGTTTCAAATATTCAAATTTAAATGTGACCACACTTTACATGTTTAGTTTTCAAAATGCTTCCAATGGCCTAAAATAAACCCAATTTGGATAAGGTTTGACGCTTTAAACCTCATTCCAAAATAGCAAGACAAACTAGAATTCCAAATTCCCAAAAGTGGGAAAGCACTTGGGAATCTTGGAAATTTGATCTTACATGCCCACACCTTTCGTTCTCACAAGGAATGTTTGTGTGTCTCCCTTGCCTTAACTTATTTTCAACATGTTTATTTTTGTCTTGTCTTTTTTCCAACCCTATAACTTTAGTCAAACCAATAATTTCATTGAACATGATATCATTTTGAATGTGTTACTTGAATTGTTGGTCTCCCATTTTAAAATAATCCAATTGTGTATGTACCAAGAGTTTTTATGCATTGGTTTTGCTTCTTTTCGATTTTCATAATGGTCATATGCATTCATAAGTCAATGGACTTTACAAGGAACTTAATTCCCCTTTCTATGGCATCAACCATCTCTATATGCATTGTTGATTTTTTTCTTTAATTGACACCCATGTTATTTCATTGAAAGTTTTTAGTTAATGAGTTTGAAGGTGGAAAGTTTCCATGTGAAAGGATGTAATTTTTCAATGGCAATTCAACATGTCCAATAAATAACAAGTGAGTCATAAAAATTGTAGGTAGTGGATAAATCGTGATAGGTGTTATGAGATTCAATCAACTAATAGGCAATGGACTTTGCTGAAGGGGAATAAACGTACCTTAACATGAATAATTTAATGACCTTTTCAATAGTGAATACAATCCATCTCATGGGAACTTAAAACATTGTTGGAAGTATGCAATAGCTCCCAATCACCTTGCCAATTTTATGAACCATTAATGTCTAACAATACAAATGATTTTGGATTTCACCAAAGATGAGAGTTCAATTTGTGTGTAGTTTGTTAAAAGAATCAATATTTGTAATATATTCACAATTTTTTTTTGAAACATGCACAAGGTCCCCATCATCCATGAGGTCACACAAATGTTCAAGTTAAAACAAAACTCAATGTCCAATGAAAGCACCGACCATATCATGAATTTTGTGATTAAATCATAATGGGGACTTGAGTTGAACTATGCATTAAAGTGATATTTCCCAATAAATTCAATTGTGCCATGTGCTTTTCATATTATCATGGATACATTTCAAATTGCCAAATATAATGTTCTATTTGTTCTTGCATATGGGAACATTTATATTGTCCACAAACATTCCATGGGCATTCCATAAGCCCCATGGGTTTTTTTTTTCTTTGGCAAATTGACCCAATGTTGTTAACAACATTAGGTTTTTTTCCCTTTCCAAAGGTGTCACAATTTCCCTCAAACATATTTATAAACATCATGGATGACAATGAGGGATTATTTTTCATTCTTCTTTGAAGGTGCCACAACTTTTGTCAAATCTAACTAATGTTGTTGATAATGATGGGTTTTGAATGTTTTAAATATCTTTAAATTATTTATTATCATTGATGACAATGGGGTTGTTCTTAATAATTATTTATTTTCAAGGGTCTCCCATATATAATGTTGTTGACAACAATGGCAAGGGGGGTAACATTCATCCCATGACAATATTTTTTTATTTGCTTAACATTGTTGATGAAGATGATTTTTAAACAAAATTTTAAAAATTATTTTGGTCGCATAACAATATTTTTCCCTGTAATGACATTATTCATCATTATTAAATGACATTTAGTTTGAAATTTATTCATGGGCATAATCTTGTAGTTGATTTGGATTAGAAGGAACAATTTCATTTTTAATGTTTATAAATGGGGTTCAACAACAAATTGAAGCTTTTTTTTGGAATCAATCTTTGGATTACAAAATATTTGCTTGGAAAAAAAAATGTTTTGCATTAATAGAGCTTTTGATTATGAATTTTTTTTGTTATCCAATGTGGATGAAATTTGGTAAAGTTCAGGTTTCGAAGGCCCAAGGTTGGGATTGCTAATGATTTTTTTTGTTGCTTTAAGCCCTTTTGGCTAAAGCCCTTGATTTTGGATTAATGGTTTTTCCTCCCTTTTTTTGAAATAGGATTTTATTTTTTCTAAATGTAGACCTTTGAGAATTGAAGCTATTGTTTTGAGGTTGGAAGGGTCTACATTTAAACCTTTTTCCTATGTAAAGAAATGTTGTGATTTTTTTTCATTTTTTATTTTTTATTTTTAGGTTTTTTTTGGATTGTGGAACTTTCACGATCATGCTTCAATTTCTTATTGTTTTGCTTTCAATAGGTAAACTTGCATTATCTCTAATGAACGTTCGTAATTTTTGTCAATGCCATTTACTTTGTTGAATTTTTTCATGTTCCATCTCCATGGATCATCATGTTGTCTTATAGTTTATTTTTTTAGATGTTTGCACTCATTATTTTCATCATTTTGTACTTGTTTCTATGTTGATGTTAAATCTACTTGTTGGTTTTGCATTTTTTTCCTTAATTCTTTATTAACACAAGGATCCTCATGTTGTTTTGTAATTTCTTTTCTCAAATGTTGTCACTTGTCATCTTCATCATCTTGTGCTTACTTTTTATGTTGATGTCAAATCAACTTGCTAGTTTTGTGTTCATCTTCATTATTATCTATTGATGCAAAGATCATCATTTTACAACATCAATGCAAGCATAGGCTTCATCACTTGTTACATATCACATGAGCTTGTTTACCACTTGTAAAATGAACATGAACCATATACATATTACATGAACATGTTCATCACTTGTAAGATGGCAAAAAAAAAAAAAGATGTATGTGCAAACAACGACTACAAAAGATGATTGTGGTGGTGGTGGTAGTATAGTAATGGTGGCTATGCAAAACAAGCATGATGTTGTCATTTTAGCAAGTTGATGTTGCCATTTTAGCAAGTTGATGTTGTTGGGGTAAGAGCTAATCATATCAATGAGATGCATTTGTAGACTTCCTTAGTGCTGAAAGTTGGACACAGCACCTCTTGACCTTAAGGCTTCCATGGAAGTGCAAACCCAATGTGATGTCTAAAAACAAAAAAAAGTTTTTTAAAAAAAATGACATGTGTAAAAAAAAAGTTGGAATTGGGGAGCAGCGCAGAGCCCCCAGTATACAAAGGGATGTCCAGATAAACCGGTCATCTGAATGACGTCCTTAAATGGCGTTGTTGACGTGATAATCGAGATGCCACTTTCCATCGTCAACTTTTGCGCTGCAAAATAAAACCGGTTCGGCGTCAAACCCTAATCCTCTGGACGATAGCATCCATTAGATGGAGAGAGTGGACGGTGGATACGGAGCCAGAAGCCCGAACAAACGGCAGTGGCTATACAGCAACGGAATTCAATTTCTCAACGCACGCGACGCGAGCTCGCGTCCGCCATCGCTCTTCTCTCGACTTGTGGTTGTGCACGTGGAGCGCTCCAACAGTCACCATGAAGGTGATATATGCTCTCATCATCCCCTTGCCGCTGCTCTCACCGTGTTTTCTCAGTAGACTCGGATTATCTGAAAGTCCTTTTTTCTCTTTTCTTTTCTGCATTCTTCTGTGGAAGGAAGGGTTAGGTTTTCGGGGGTTTGGTTCGTTATAGTTATAGATATGCTTCCTCCTCCCAGCCCGAGAAGGATGGGACTACTTCTAGCAACTTGGAATCGGCGTTTGTCGTTTTTAGACACGCGTTTGTGGATAATGGACAAGTTTCGCTTTTTCTTCTTGGTATATGGCATAAACCTTCGGAGGAAACTAGGGTTTGCGTAGAAGGTAATGCTGTCGCTTTTGGGGTATGTAAGAAGAAGGAGATGCTGTTATGCTCTTTCTTGCCCTTGGAATCTTTAGAAGACTTCCATTGTACAGCTGTGGTTCATGAACCTTCAACCCTAAGTCCATTGCACGAACTGTACAGAAAACCCTAGTAGTCCGCTATCAAAGGGAAGCGTCTGGTGCATCGAAGGACACTGCAAACTCTTGCCAATGATTGAAAGGGAGCAAACTGAGTACAAGCAAACCTTTCCTGCAGAGACCAAAAGTCATTCTTGCAGGAATGATTGGTTCTAATTCCACAGCTGAGACTTTTGGTTGCTTTTGTCTTGCAGCTCAACATTGCCAACCCTACTACAGGGTGCCAGAAGAAGGTTGAAATTGATGATGACCAGAAACTGTAAGTGAATGATATTCTTACATCTGCTTATCTCAGTTCATTGGACATATCTTGGCTACCAGTGGAAGCTGTGACCTGAAGGAAGGGGCTTTAGCTTTTACAGAGGCTCAATGGTTGAGGTGTTCTTGTTTTTTGTGCTGCAGACGGGGGTTCTTTGACAAGCGACTAGCTCAGGAGGTCAGTGGCGATAGCCTTGGAGATGTAAGTACTATGCACCAAAGACCTAGTTTGGTTTGCAGTGATCACTTTTTTCTTGATGTTCACTTCTGTCAAGTAGGAATTTTTTTTCTCTGCAGCCCTTTCAATTGTTCAAGCTCCAAAGATCTTGTGCACTAAAGATCTCTCCCTTAATAGTTGTGGAGATCATTGATGATCATTATGTGAAATGTCTTTGCAGGAATTCAAGGGGTATGTGTTCAAGATCATGGGAGGCTGTGACAAGCAGGGATTCCCCATGAAGCAGGGAGTTCTCACTCAGGGCCGAGTTCGGATCTTGATGCACCGAGGTTCAGTTTTCCAGTTGGAGATGTTTTGATGCTATTTGCAGCAGGTGCAATGTGGCAAATAAATGTGTTCTTTGTGAGATCGTAAGACCCTACAAATTGTAAAGAGTAACAACAAGGAGGTTTTCAGGCACCTCTTGCTTCCAGGGTTATGGGAGGCGCAATGGAGAGCATCGCCGCAAGTCTGTGAGAGGCTGCATTGTCAGCCCTGATCTCTCTGTTCTTAATCTTGTCATTGTGAAGCAAGGTTTGTTCCATGGCTCTGTCTTCTGCCACACCAACAGTAAAATCCCTAGTTTCCTATCTTTTGTCATGTTTGTGTCATTGTTTTTTGGCTTTGCCCCTCCATCAAGTAGGTTATCAAAAATTGAGTGGATCTTAGGGTGTACTGGAGCTTTCTTGCAGCTTAGTTTTGGTAACCTTTCACTAATGCTGGTGGAAGTTTTCTTCCTTATTTTTCCTGGATAAGATTTGGGAAGGCCATCATTCAAAGTCCTGGCCAGGTTTGAAATGGTGATTGCTGGGAAAAGTTCTAATCTGGAGTAATGGCTTGATGAACACCAGGGGACAACCATCTGCCTGGACTGACTGACACTGAGAAGCCCAGGATGAGGGGACCAAAAAGGGCCACTAAAATCCGCAAGCTCTTCAATCTTACCAAAGAAGATGATGTCAGGAAATATGTCAACACATATCGCCGCACATTTGTCTCCTCAACAGGTGAGAAATGTACTATTTCTTGAGGTCTGGGTGCTCTTCTCTGTCATTTGTTGTCTGATAGGGGACCATTGTGATGGGTCCATCTTCTGTACCAAGTTTTATCAGCTAGTTCAAGGGTTTACTTTTATTAATAGCTTCAAGTAGGCTGATGCCTGTTTTGTCTATAAGCAGCTGTGGAGGTCCTATGTCTGCAAACCTGCCTTTTGTGGAAGTACATCTTACACTGCAATATTCTGATTTTTCATAATGGCAGGGAAGAAGAGAAGCAAGGCACCTAAGATTCAGCGACTTGTGACACCTGTCACCCTGCAGAGAAAACGTCGTAGAATTGCTCTCAAGAAGAAGAGGATTGTCAAGTCCAAGAATGAAGCAGCAGAGTACCAAAAACTGTCGGAAATATATCAAAAGTTAGCCCCTAGTTTTTCAAAGTGTTTGATTAAACATATATTATGGACTTTTCACCACAGTGAAGGTCTTTCAAAACATTTGCAGACCTTTTTAAACACTTTGCTATCATTAGAGCCATATGCACTTACCTTTTTATTACTAAAACCCCTTCTTTATGATCATGTGCATGAATTTAACTATTTGAAGTACTTTGCTCCAAACCTTTTTAGATTGTACTACAGTATAAGATGTCTTTCAATAGTGTTCAAGCTTTGGCTCCCTTCATTGCTAGTTTTGGAATGAATTCAACAAAGGCATCATCTTCCCACATATACAACAATGAAGGTTATCATAA
>Ga0209208_10002015_pt1 | contig 28984 bp, 21 predicted proteins | sample S1TSphfallax_3_FD_187694 | JGI IMG/M metagenome (GOLD analysis project Ga0209208, IMG submission 187694) | Host-associated microbial communities from peat moss isolated from Minnesota, USA - S1T2_Fd - Sphagnum fallax MG (SPAdes) (version 2) | ecosystem: Host-associated > Plants > Peat moss >...
CCCCTTATAATATTAAATTGTAGATTTTTTATTTTTATAAAATAAAGTAAAATTCATGGCAGATTGACTATATTTTGAGTTGAGAGGTAGTTTTTTTCATCTTCATATGTTTGAAAATTTATTTAAAGGTTATCACCAATTAATGTTAAATATTTCTTGGGTTGGTCAAAAAAATGATGTTGTTACAAAAAAATGAAGAAAAACCAAAAACAACTTTAGTTGTGATGTCATAGGAGAAAATGAACCCAAAATAATAAGTTTTTTTCTTGCAAATGATTATCTCTACCTAACCTTCTTATATTAATTTACAATAGATTTAAAACAAGTTTAAGGATGTGCATCAAAGGTTCAAAAATCAAGACTAATTAAACCAATGACAATTTTTGTAATTACTTCCATAATTAAGTTGAATTATTGTCTACAATTGCTTCTTGAATTAAAGGACATTGAATGATAAATGGATGAAATATAAGTTATGATTCCAAATGAAAAATTTAAATTTTGGTATTTCAATCAAAATTTAGAACATAATCTTCTTACTATACCACCTTTTTTTTATCATGACATATTTGAAAAACACAAAAATTGTTGTCCAATTGAAATGTGATCGCATATTTGGTGATATGACAAAATGGTCATTTAAATGTTGCATTATTGAGGGGTATACATTTTATGAATACTTTGAACAAATAAGCATGTTCAATTGGTACAATTAGTAGAAATGAATTGAATTTAAGAAAAAAAAACATTCAATATGTAGAAGATGTCTTCACAAGGACTTGAAAAACATGTCACACAAAATTTTAAAATCACATTGACATCAACAATTAAAGGGTCAAATTTCAAAAGATTGGTCCATTTGTGGTTATTGATTTACAATTTGATTTGTAGTGTTTTTTTTAATGTTTTAATGTAGTTTAGTAGGCCCCCAACTTCTAGGCGAGGTGGATTGAAGTGGCAAAGTACTAAACGGACATATTATTGACATGGCTATAAGATTATTTTACTTTTATTAATATGTTGATAATTTTAGATTTTGAATTATGTGGTAACTTGGACTTATTATAAATACATGCAAGGGTGCAAAAGAAATGTGAAGGTTATAACAATTTGGCAAACTTGCGCCATGGAACAATTTGGCAAATGCAAGACAACTCTTTGATAAGGGATTTTATGGGCATTTTTTTGAGACTTATTGTCAACATGAAAAGGAACATGAGTAATAAGTGATGCCACCTCCACAAACTTTGGGATGCCCTACACTACCCACTATGATTGAAACCCAACAACATGGATTTTTTAGACATGTTACAAAAGTACTTTTAAGCCCTTGTTGTGTGCTTAAATACCATGAAATGCAGTGTTGGTTGTTGAACTATTAATTATTGCACAAAATTGAAACTCATATTTCTTTTTCAATTTGTAAAGAATAATTCTATTTTTTTTGCTTAAAAGCTAAAAACATGTGCCCCAACATGTTGCTCATTTTATAAAGTGGACACCTAATGGCACAATTTACAAGTACCTTGGCATGCTACTCTACTTCCTTAAAAAATGATTCATTGGGTTTTTTACTCCTTGACTATCTATTAATCAATATCAATACAACATGGATTATCATCATCCTCAACAATGCAAATTACCTATCACACAAACTATACCAACTCCACGTTTGTGACGTCTTCCTCAACATGTATGCCATGCATGTTTTAACTTTCCAATAAAAATGTAGAAGCAATCAAAGTAAAATGCCATTTGGTAATGATGTCATGGCATTAGCCAATGATATTAACACTTGTTGTTCTTTTGGTAAGTTGATAAAATCTTCAACTAGTAATGAGTCCTCTCTAATATGCATGACAGCCATTAGTGTGTTGAACTCTTCAACTTCAAGAACCTTTTTGGATTTTTCATGTTTTTTTAAACTCACAATGTCCACTATCTAGCCTAGAAGTAAGATCTACACCTTCCACCAACAATTCCTAATGGTTTGTGGCGCCATGTATTTTTTAACCATTATGCTCCAAAGAATGGCCTATAACAAAGTTTAAATGCAAATCAATAGGCAATCAAGTCCACCAAACAAAGTTGCATTTGTGAGTACATTGTTGTCATATAATAAAGATGTCCACATTTGGATAACCCACTTGTTTGACATCAACCTAGACTTTTTGGGATGCATTGCCATCATTTGTGGTGTTATTCTCCATCATTTAACTAATTAAAAGCTTATTGTAGCCTTGTTTGAATGTTTGGATGACGCTTGCATCAAATGGTTGGATGATTTATGTTGTAGTCATAAGCAAGAAAAGGAAGGTCACATGGATGGGTTTCATGGCTTTCAAACCATGCATCTCTAGTTCCTATCTAAGGCAAGAATGGTTGGTACATCATCATGCAATAAAATCTTGTTTGTCAAGGTCAATTGGGTGTTGATTTTATTTATCCATTTAACGAAAGCCTATATAAAAATTGAGCATTTTGATGACTTGCCATCATCCCAAAAGATTGTGCAAGGGTGCAAAGTGACAAAACACAACATTATTATTGGTTGTAGCTTACTTTGATTGTCATCTAGACATTTTTGTTCCAAAAGTAGTGCACAAAGTTTCCAAGGAGCCAAATACTCTCAAAGTCATAATGTCACTTGGTTGTGCAAATCAAAATGGGCATAAAATTGTTTTATCCTAGTACAGTTTGTGGTTAAGGCCAACATTATGCACTCCTTATGGGCCTTCTACCCTTTGACATTGCTTATGATACGCCACATGTTATTTAAGTGAGCTTGCAAATGTTTGTATGTCTTGAATGATACATGCAAAGATTTAGTTACTTACACGGTGTTGTAGAAAGTGTTTTGGAAGGTCTTGCCTTGAAAAAAAACATTGTCTCATCCATGTTAAATGCAAATTTTGACTTAAGCCTCTTCTTGGATGACTTGCAACATTGCTTGGTGTGCAAATGTTATTATTTAATTTGTTCATTTGCAACACCAACTTCTTTGTAGACCATGAAGGATTATGCAATAAGATTCGGAGATTTAATAGCTTCAAGTTTAAAGTTGCTTACCTTGTAAGACCATTGACCATTCCCATAGAACAACCTCCATGTGTTCACGTTTTGCAATTAGTTGCTACTTTTTATGGCCATTTGCATTGTTGATATTGCACCACTTGTTTTTCTCTTTTAGGAACTTGGAGACAATGTTGCAAATACATTGGTTTCGAGTTCATTGTCTATTTTGTTGACTAGATCTTTTTAATTGAAATTCCTTGTTTTCTTGGCTAGCTCGTAGATTTTTTGTTTGTTTGCACTAGATAAATTGATGTTTTTTTGTTGGATTCATTTTTGCTAATATGCATTATGAATATAGGTTGTGCAACTATAATGCTTTTATTATTGAATGGCCCACCAACAAGGAACTGCAATGCCCTAAAATCTATCCTAAATTTCACCCATTTAAATCACATTTACTAGTAGATCTTTGTAAATTTTTATGATATTAATGAGTGTGATAATGATGAAGAAGAGGGGTGTTTTTTAACAAACCCAATAATTACCAAGAAATGTGTGACACAGATGAAAATGTGACTAAAATGGGCATGCTTATAAAAGGAGGTTACTATATAAGACATTATGGCCAAAAATGTCTTTCATAATTGGACATTTTTGCAACTATTTAAATTTTACTCATGTTTTCATATTGGGCATGTATGATGTCCTTTTTGTGATTAGTGCCATAAATATGACTATGTGACTAGTCCAATCACTAGTTGTCATGGATTAATTACTTTCTTAAGAACCATGTTCTAGATAGTCTAGTAGTAACCTATAAATAACATTGTAGTAGTTTATTAGAAGTTATTTATAACCTAGGTTATTATCTTAAATTATTACAATCTAGGCTATTCTACTTAAATTATTATACCTAATTTATTTTAGCTAGGTTATTTTGAATTATTTTAAGTTATTTAACCCTAGGCTATTTAAGGTTATTCAAGGCTATTATACTTTAACTTGTTTTAGATTATTCTATTTCATGTTATTATAAGCTATTCAAGGCTATTCTACTTTAAATTATTTTTAAGTTATTAAAGATTATTCTAGCTAAAGTTATTTTATGTTATTCAAGACTATTTAACTTTAATTTATCTAAAGCTAATATACCTTGGGTTACTAATAGTTTAAGATAAAATAACCGATAATTATTTATACTAACCCAAGGTAGATTAACCTTAAATAACCTACAACAATTTAAGGTAAAATAACTAAATAACATTGGGTAGAATTGCTTGTAATAGCTTATAATAAAATTAAGTAAAATAACCTAAAATAATTTAGGTGGTCTAGGGTATTTACATAGTTTAGGTAGGTAGGTTAGACCAGATGGGTAAGATGAAAAAAAATGTTCATAACGATGCAATAACAAAATTTAACACTTGTTGAAAAAATAGTAATTCAATGATAAAGATTTGGAATCACAATGTGAATGTGAAAGGTTCAAGTCCTCACATTTGCAACCTATTTGAATGTGTTTAGTTAACCTATTTAACCTAATTCATGTTTATAGGTTATGTAACCTAGGCCTTAGGCTTAACTTTTTAACCTAACTTAACTAATGTTCTCTTGTGTAATTTAAATTACCACATGGCTACTAGTCATTAGTTGAAAAATTCAATAGTATTCACAAAATAATGTAAATTTGACAACTAAATATGCATCTTGGATTTTTCCTTCATGATTGTATTTGCTTTTGCCATAGTTGTTTTCGTGGTTTGTGATTAGTAAAAACAAAGAATGTGATTTGACAATATAATCATGGAATTGGATCTGTTCTAAACAATTGCAAAGGTAATTGCTTGCCTAGTCATATTTTTGACTTTTTGGTGTAATGAAAGCTTTCATGTGAAATTTGGTTTCAACAATGTTGATAATAGTAGAAAGATTTCAATTGCTTAAAATGGAATTAAACTTCAAAAGAAATCCATGGTTACATAGTGATATGAGACCATCAAATTAACATTCACACAAAACCTATAGTCCACAATACATAATTGTTATTTCAACTTGTTTTGTCCACGATTTTTAGAGATTGGACAATGAGATGCACAAGAGATCTTCTCAAATTGGCAAAAGGCCTTTGAAACCAAATTTTTTTTGAAATGAATGAAGGTTGCATATGGTATTAAATAAATGTCATAAAGAACATTCGTGAGAGCTATTGTCTTTGGCATTTGAGATTTAACTACATTGTAAAGTAGGTGTTTTGCACCATAATAAACATGTGTGTTCATCTATTAACATAAGAACCAAATTGAATATTGATGTAACCTTTTACAAAGATAAATAATATCTTTTACATGATTCATTGATGGAATAAACTTATAAGTATGTGCTTATTATATTATGCACCACCTATCACCTCCCAAGATGGGTCTAACTCAAATAATATATAAACCTTTTGATTTTCGTTCATAATAATATATTCATAACCCAACATTATTTTCAATGGTCTCAACCTTGTTATAAAATGTATAACACTCAAATATTAAACCTCGTGTTTAAAAACATTGCAATTCAAAACACACACAAAACCACAACCAAATAAACACATTTATGTTTTGGAATGAACATAATCAAAGCCCCTCCTTTTGTGTAAAAAAAAGATTGTAAACAAAGCTATCATTAGCCATAATGGCAAAAACTTGTTGTAGATGAATGTTCATACATCAAGTGATCATGATTAATGCAATAGATGTCATCTTAAAAAAATTGATCAACCATTTGTTGCAACTTTACCACAAGTTTCTTACTAGACATTCAATTGTAGATTATTTATTTTACTAATTGCCATTACATTACAATCGCTTTGAAAATTAGAAAACTTCACATTGAGATTTGTGACATCAAAAATAATAATAAAATGATTCATTACTTTGAGTATGGTGGTGGACACCAAGAACTTGAAATGTTGTTCATGGTAAAATGGAAGAGCCTTAAAACAAATTAACTAGACGTAAAATTCCAAACTAATGCAAAACAATAATCCTTAAATTTCAAACCATTACTTAGAGTTGAAATGCATTATGCAACAACAAATTTCATCTGGTGCCTTCCAAAAGAATTGAACCTTATAACATCTTTAGTGGTGTTTAGTATGTGACCTTGCATCCAAGTTTAGTTATGTACTCTTTTGCAACCCATCTATAAAATTGAAACTAGGATAACAAATAGGTGGGGGATTATTAATAGGAAACCACATGGACAAATCATTGTGACAAACCAATCAGAAATATTGAACAACGATTAAATCATATTTATTACATTCAGTTCTACAAATGCACAACGTTGTTGTGCCTTTTACTAGTCACCACAATGTGCGCAATTATGTGAAGCCAAAAACCACTTTCATGAGCCAAACCAGTGTACTTTGGATTTTATTCATCCAATTTTATTGTGTGGGATCACATATTGATCACCATTGGAGATGCTCTTAATCCATAAGAGAACTTTACCTTGATGCAATGATGGGCAAAGATACATAAAAGTGTAAAGTTTGGATTACATAATACTAAATTTCAATGCCCAATTTCCAAATTTGTAGCCTATTCAAAGTCAAAATGTCCTTGCATCTTTGTGCTAATAATAATGAATGTGAACTTCAAAGTTCAATGAGATGTGTGCACCTTCCAAAAGCCCAAGATAATTATGAACTTAGTTGAACACAATTAAAACAGTGTGAAAACTTGAAAATGGTGGCCATATGGAGATTGGAGTTTAAATTTTGAGGTGATGAAATTTAGAATATATTAAACTTTCTAGCTTGTAATATGTAAATGTGTCCATTATAAGGAGGGTGATGAAATGCTAATAGCATGTGCAATAGATGGTGAAAGAACTTTATTGTAATGTGCACACAATGAAGTGGGAAACGGCAAAGGTATTTGCCACAATGTATAAACAATGGAAATGGTGTTTGGTTTCATAATGTCATAACGTGATAACATTGTTGGTCATGTTGCATGGTGGTAATTAAAGCATCTTGGCCATCAAATGAAGTGGCAAGTGATCCATGCTATCCATAAAATGATTGACCTCCTTCTTGACGGCTTCATTGTAATAGATGACAAAATCCTTTAAAACATTTGACCTAAAACTAAGCTAGGTATTCACACATCCTTTTCTCATGTCATAATTTGGTGAAATTTTTTCACAATAAAAAAATGTTCAATTGGAGGTGCAAATATTTGTTTACATTTTTGTTGGCCGAATAATACTACAAATATTGAAAGATTGTGTAACAAACATTCAAAATTTCACCAAATCAAATATTGAAATCTCAAAAATGTTATTGTTTAAACCATATTAATAAAGAAGTCCCAAGCTTTAGGAATTGTAATTCCATGGTTCTTTTCATTCCTATGTCAACCTCACTTGTTAATAATAATACTTTTCAAAGCCATTGAAGACTTGAGAGACTATTTCTTTTCAATTGTTTGCAAAATCTTTGATTCAACTTATTAGTTTGTTGGATCCAAAAGGATGGGCATTATGGATGGATAATAATTATTTTTACTCATGTCAAATCAATCCTTTTTTGGTTGATATTTGTCTCCACAATGTTGAAGTACAAATGAAAAACATATTATCACATGAATAAGCATGAAGCAAAGTGACGCATAAATCATTCAATGAAGTAAAATCAATGGAATAAGTGCAACCACAATGAAACCATTCACTTAGGAAAACAATGCATGAAATGTTAACATCCACAAATCACAATGTAAGCAATAAAACAAATGTAACCACATCAAAACATCTCACTTGGAAAAGTATGCAAAAGGCATTAGCACCAATGAGCAATAGTATGATTGATAAAAACAACCAATGTACCACATAGTACTAATGATGGTATTCATGAAAGCTTTGGAACCCTAGAACAACTCTTGCTATTTACAAGTGCTTTAAAATTGTTTTAAAAATGAGAGTTCTCATAAGGTTCCCACTTACAATTGGATGAATTTTGTTGTGGGTCTCATCATTTTTTTTTAGCATTTATTAACTAACAAATTGGGATTTTTTATCATTGTATTATTGAGTGTCATAATACAAGGGTACATTGTATACCTATCTAAGTCATAGATAATTTACATTGTATAGTTGAGAAATATATGATTTCCACCAATTTTTTAAAACATTGATTAAAAATGGATTAAAAATAAACAAGGAAATTCGAATATGAAATTGTGCAAAATTTTCATGAAACTAAATTCACTAAATTGAAACCAATATCCACGAAATTTGAAAGAATGTAATCTCCAAAAAATATTGTTCATTTGTAACTTTTGCTTGTGTGAAGATGGTTTTCAATTTTTGTGAAGTAGCCAAATTGGCAATCATCCACAAGAAAATGTAGCCAAAACTGGGTAGAGACTAGATATGAAAGCAAAGAAATTTTGAGGATCCTTTTGGCTTCCAGTTGGAAGCTATGGGAGACATCTAAGTGATTTTTTCCTTTGAAATTTGGCAAATTAGGGCCATTCCTCAAGTAGGTGCACTGGCTAGGATCCTCAGGAATTAATTAGCAGTAAATGGCGACTGTCCTGGTGGACAAGTAGATCTTTTTTGGAATCCTGCCTAATTCTGGCGACCTACTGCAACACACTGTCTAAATCTGGCGACTTCTAGCTTTTTTTCCTCAAGATATGGCGATTTATATTTTTAAAAATCCCTTTGTTAGATTCGCCAGCCCTTTTTTTTTTGGTCGCCAAGTGACGAAAATTCGCCACGAAAAAAAACGCTGTCCACCACCCTTTTCTTCCGCCACCCAAAAAAAACCATCACTAGTGCGGTGTGAACTCCAAATAAAAGTAAAAGAAACGAGGGTCGGAAATGCGGTGACGTGACGCAGGGTCGTGCAGAGGTCTCGAGGAGTGTCCCAGGCGACTCATGGCGATTACGGGGGCTATTCCTCTACGGCGGGTACTCGTCGTTTGAGCATTTGGCGGCAAGGGCAAAAAGTCCAGGTTCGCCAGAAATATTTTTTTTTCGAAAGCTTAAAAATAGGAATTTCAGATTCCCCACTTGCGAGAGTGGGACCCAAGGTGGAATCTGCGTCGACGAATCACAGACGTCGCTTTTCCCCCTCCCGAAAGAAAGGATACAGCCAATAATGCATGTGAGCAGCAGCCTGCAAAAGGATTAGCTGACCTGGTTCGTCCGGGACTCACTTGCCTCTTCCTTCAAAATCGTCAGTGGAGGAAGCTGTTCATACTTCATACCCGTGTGGGGCGGGTATCTAATTTTTTTATACCCGACAGTTCCAGTTATCCGAGAATTTTCAGGATAAAAGAACCGCCGGTTTTTTTATTGCAAAATTCGGTTTCAAAGAACTTCCGGTTCCCGGCGTTTGAAAGAATCAAAGAACCGCCTATTTCGGGTATTTGAAAAAAAAATCAGTTTCAAACAATGGCCAGTTCCAGGTATTTGAAACAAAAAATCAGTTCCAAAGAACCACCACCAGGTTTCATGAAAGAACTGGCAAAGACCTGGCGGTTTGAGGTGGATATTTTATTTCTTTCAAAAAATTTGAGAACTGCAGTTATATATCATAAAAGAGTATTTGATTTTTGATAACCATGGTTATCAACTTTGATGCACGGATTGATACCCAGTGAGGTTTGGTGCAATTTCTAATACCCGCCCACCCCCCATCATACACCGGTGTTGTATGATTCTTTGAGTTATAATCCAGAATCAGAGAACTGCTGGTTCTAGTTGGTTCCAAAAAAATTCAGAATTAAAGAACTGCAATGTTCAGTTATTTCAAAAACCATAAAGAACCAGTGATTTTCATGAAAGAATCAGCTGATGGTTCTCTGGACGGTTCTTTGACTTTTCATTTTTAAGAAATGGTGGTTTTCATGAAAGAATCAGCTAAGAACAGGCGGTTCTCTGGCCAGCTCTTTGACTTTTCATTTTTGAGAACAGGCAAGTAAGTGGATATATACCTGGGTTGATAACTGGCGGTTAGCTATCCCTCATTCCAAGAACTGCCCAACACTCGTTCATACTTACTGGCATCTGCCAAATCCTCTGCATCCTGACTGTATTCCACCCATAGTTCTGCCTCATATGGTTTGGACATGAGCCTTTTCTGCATCAATGGGAGAAAAAAACATTGAAACAGCCTGCTCTGGCTGGCCATCAGCATTGACAACAAAACTATCAAATCACTCACGAACTTCACTTCCTCATACGAGATAGGAATTCTGATCAGAAAAGATTTTTGAGCTTTAGTCTTACTCTCCATAAGCCAGTTTGTGACAGCAATTTTACTCTCTGCTATCCTGGAACTGAGCAGTCATACTGACTAAACGTTTTGCATTCTGTTGCTACTCCTTGCAAATCCAATAGCAGAAGCACACCTGATCCTTTGATCATGCAGTCATAAACTTGCTGGTAATTGGTGACATTGCACCAACTCTCTCTAATCATGGTCCATCTTACCCTGCCTTGGATAAACAGCAGTCAAGATGTGCACAGGCTGCATCTAAGAGTTTCATGCAGATCCCAGATGAAGTAGCCACAATCTGTTGAGAACATGTGAAAATTAAAAGTTAGGCAGCCTTCCTACAGCATCCAGTCAAGTACACAAACTTTCACATGTTGGGGTGGAGATCTTATTGCAAGGTTGTACTTTCATTTCCAACATGTGTCTGTGACATCATAGAGAAAACTCCACAGTTAACATTTTCAATGTGACCATTGTGTCAGTTCCAGCAAAACACCAAAAGAAGTCATGACTTTGTGAGTCATGCACAAAGTATCACACTGTAAAGACAGACTTTCATCATGAAAGTCAGATAGTAGCTGCCATTATTTGTTTCAAGCATAAAAGGAAAGAGCTTAAGATCTTTAAAGATAAGTGGGCAGAAAATACATATTGAGGAGTGCATGTACAATGGACTGTAACTATTTATCAGTCCAACCATATGACAACAGGGCATGATTACTTTTTTCTCTATCCTGGGTCTAGTTTGCAAGCAAGTTGTTGAACACAACAGGACTGGATTGGTGATGCAACAGAAAAAGGGGCTTTTAGGCAAACACTGAACATGGTTCTTGCAGCTCTTGATAACCCTTGTTTGCATGTTTTTTGGTTGTGTTGATGATGGTTGATATACCTGCTTCTTTTGAGTGCATGAACTGAGCATTGTTTACAAAGTAGTGGTTACCCCTTTGAAGCCCAGCTTGTGATTGTGACCACAAAATGAAACTCATTCCATACTTCTTGCAACCTCTGGTATAAACACACCAGGATGAGAATTATACAAAAAAATGAAAGAAAAACCTCTGTGCAGTTTAGGGTATCATAAACTGAATGTCAAATGCAGAAACCAAACTCAAGACCACTTCAATTTGTTGCCATGAATTTTGCGCAGCTCATGAACCAAATGACTTAACATGACAAAATTGTGGCCAAATTTATGTCCAATGTAAAAAATCTGAACAGACATTCATCAAACAGCAGCTTCCAGGTTCAGCCCTGTAGGCACTCAGTAGACAAATCCCAAGATCAAAAAAGAACCAGCAAAAACTCAATTGTGCCCAAGGAAAAAATGGACAGTTTAAGAGATTAGATTGTCCTTCAGCTTTAAGATGACCTGCATTCTGTCTGATAGACTGCTGAGAAATGAATACATCACAGAGATGAAGAAGATAGGGCAAGAGCACCAAGGAATACAAAAGAACTGATCTATGGTCACCATAAGAGATCTTTAGTCATTATAGGCTTAAGAGCAACTCCACTGGTGCTCAGTATGTGGCCCTGAAAATAAAAAATTGGAAGAAGAAAAGTCAAAACATGCCAGTTTGGCTCAGCAAAATGCTTTTGGCCTAACATGTTTGCAAAACTTGCTGAGGCTGGTGAAAGACATAGCAAAGCCTAACATTTGCCAGAGAAGAGTAATATAAAATATGATCTGACTGTGCTCCCTATTTCCAGGTGGTTTGCTAATACCTAGTAGTCTTCCACCTATTTGCAGTTGCAGTTTTAGTTTTATAGGTGGGGTTGGAAAAAACCAAATAACTAAACTTGCATGGATGTGAGAAATATTTTTTCACAGCCCCACACAGAGCACTGGTGGAAATGCTCCAAGGTAAGCAAAATGTAGATAGGTTCCTAACAGGGATCCTGAAAAACTGACAGCTTTATACTGTGTAGAAACATTCTGATTCAGTTGTTCAGATTTTCTTCCCCCAAACAAACTCTTCTGAATTAAGAACTAGAGAAAATAACAGAAGAGATGTCTCCCATACTTGAATGACACTGGAGCAATGTGATCACAATAAACACAATGGAAAGCTATTGGAGAAATCAATCTGAGGAGCATTAAGTTAGAAAAAATAAGTTAGCAATTTGAAGAGAAAACTCCACAAATAACACTCTGAAGGTGCCTGTTCTGTTGGTTCTGGCACAATCAAAACTAACATGACAAAAATCAGTGAGGTCATAACCATATGAGTGTTAGCCAAAAAGTGTCAGACAATGACCTTCATCACAAGTAACAGTGATGAGCAGTCATGACTCCCCACTGACTTCATCAGCTCCCAAACAGTGATATACATCATTACCTTGCAGATTTACAGTGAGAGATGCAGAAACCAAATCATTGAACCTGCCAGTCTGCCTGCCAGAAGTTCTGAACCCCATCTGTGCATTCCTGCCACCATACCATAAACACAAAGATGTTGACTGTACATGAAGTGTCAAATACAGGTAAGGAACTAAGTGCAATGCCCCATGTCATCACCAAGAGAACAAAAGTGAGCACATGAATGCATTATAGGAGAAGTTGTACTTGTGCCACAAGAGGACCTCACAATTGGCTAAAGTATATTGGGCTACTCCAAAATATGATAGAGACTGCACCAAGACCATGGGAAAACATTGCTCTCTCAGCAGGTCCCTTGCTTTGCTACACATGATTCTTCTCTTCATACATCTTGAGATTAGGCTCTTTCCAAGCTCTCTTGAGAAGGGAAGGCCTACCAGAAGCTGTGCAACCCCTGCTGCCATTGTCCATGCTGACAGACTCTTCTTCACAGTGTCTGCCATTACACCTAGCCCTTTTCTGCATAACAGCATAACTCCTTCCAAATTCAGACCTTATTTCATTCAAAACTCCTCCAAACTCTGCAGACCACTGAAATCTCATATGGACTTGTACTTGAGATTTTTCTGGAGAACTAGTGAAAACAAGTTTTGTGACATGGCCAACCATTTTCTTCAGAACCTCAAAAACACTGTCCCAACACTTCAAATATACTGCACCTTGCCCTTTTTGCTTCAGAGTCCTTCCAAACTCTATGAATAAAACTGGAATATTCACAACTAAGCCTGTGAGAAATTGTGAAGTGGATTAGCTGATATTCACCAAGCTGTAAAGCAGAAGCTGAACCCGTGCAATGGACTTGAAAGAACAGAAAGATTCTTCTGATTCATGCATTGACATTCATCTGAGGTTCTTCTTCCACAGTACTACTAGGTTGTGCAGCCTCCTCCATGATGTGCTGCCAACACCGTCTATTAGCACCACCAATCTTCTGCAACTTCCCTGGTTCTACACCTGCACATGTAAAGCTGCTCATGGTTTGGATGCCAACCAAATCTTCTGGTACAGAAGAAGACAAAAATTCTGTGCATACTTATTATATTTTCCAAAGGGAGAAGATCAGATTTATTCTCGACAGACAGTGTGCATGCTGAAATAAAGAAGAGAAAAAAAGCAGTCACATTGAAAGGAGGAAAGCCAGAAGATCTTGCCTTCCTGATGGTAAATTCCCCATGCCATTCCATGCCCCTCAGCCTACATGCATAAGAGCAAAAATAAAATCATCATCAAATTGCTCATGCAACCCAAATTCCCAAAATCCTCAACCCTCAAGCTCCACACACCTCCTGGTGAATGTGCCAAACCAACCATTGCAACAAACATGCAATTCTCTGTTTAGATTTTATTGTTCTGCAAATCAAAAAAGAAATATTCTTCAGATAGATACCTTGTACAGTTTGATCTCCGTAACTTTGTAGAAAGAACCCGGACGCCAATGCGTTTTAGCCATTTTACTCCCCACGCCTCCGTTAGGCAGAAGCTTCGCCACCTCAAATAGGTTTTTGGTCTTGCTCTTCCGTATGTCGGCCTTGGTTAGTTTCTTGGCTACATTCGCTTCTGAGACTGTGGCCAATGATCTCCGCAACATCAGCAAGCACTTGGATACATTCGCCATGGCTGAAACAAACCCTAAATTCCCCAAACCCGAACCAAAATCGCTCGTTTCGTGGCTACATTCGCTTCTGAGACTGCGGCCAATGCTCTCCGCACATCAAGAAGAACTCGGACACATTCGCCACGGCTGAACGAAACCCTAAATGCCCCAAACCCGAACCAAAATCGCTCGTTTCTTGGCTACATTTGCTTCTAAGACTTAGCCAAAAGTCTCTATACCATCAGCAAGCTCTTGGGCACATTCGCCATGGCTTACCAAAACCCTGAAAATTCTGCAAATTGGAACCAAAAACCGCTCTCCATCCAACTCCCCTTCACAACCCGACAAGTCTAATGAATACCTGCTCACGAAATGCAAAACTCCGGCCATTCGCATCCAACACAAGCGCCAACCAGCTGATTTGTAAACCCTAAGGACGAATCCGACACTCAGGATTCCTATAATTGTCCTTGTCACGGATCAATATTTTGTCAAAAAAACAATGAAGCAAATTCTTTTACTTTACAGAATGGGTGCAACCTTGACTATTGTGTTGGATGCGCCTACAGGCTTGCCCTACTGGGCTTGCTTGCAAGTTGATGACAAAGGGCCGATATGGATGCAAAAAGCTTCATAGGGTGAACTTCTCAAGCCTAGGTTTGACATCAATCCTTGCATCGACAATGACTACAAATTACATGATTGGTGAGTCTTGTAACCTACATGCATATACACACAACAAATGTGTTCTTCGACGACGATTATGAGCATGATATACAAACTTGAAGAAGCAATTAAGAACTTCAACTCATTAGCTATACAAGGTTCTTTTGTTGTGAACATTGTTAGAATTTGTAACATGTGAAGGATATAATTGAAGAATCCAAAACATCTTTTAAACTTAGCCTCTTTAGGTTCCCAAAATCTATGAGTTTTTCGACCAAATAACACATTTGCTATTTCTATTGGACCCTTAATCGATCAAAATGATGGGTTGTTTCAAAACACTTTGCACCTTATATAATACATCGATAGGAGTAGGAAATAAGGAAATAAGGATTAAGATGAAAAAAAACAACACCAATTTTTGCATAAATTTGTGCATTTGCAAGTTGTTTACAACAAACAAAACTCTCTTGTATCTCAAAGACAACTAACTAGATATATAATACAACCAAGTTTGAAATTCAATGCATATGAAGAATGTAGATTGAAGTTGCATTCCTTTTGTATTAAAGGAGTTGCAAAAGCACACAAAGTAAGTCGCACCAATGTTAAAATATATGTTTAAAAAGGCATAAGAAAAAGAATGGTGGTACTTTAGGAGTGATAGCACATACCTCTCTATAATACTTTAGTAGTAATATTTTATTAATGTTGTGAATCCTACATTTGTGTAACAATAACATTCATACATCCAAACCATGGTTTAGATGGGGTAACAAGGTGCCCCTTTTTATAGACTTGTTCAAATGCCCCCATGGTTCACATATGCAATATGACCTATACATCAATTTGTAAATGGGTTAGTTATATAATGTTAATCATATGATTGAATTATGGTGATCTTACAAGCAACAATAACCACTTGCATAACACACCCATCAATCTTGGCAATTTACTTCATGGCACTATCCTATCGATAAGAATAATTGTCCTTGGACTTGATCATAGGTTCATGGTACACACCATGTGCAAGTTTGATCTAAGGTGGTGAACACATTATATCAAACAAATGGTAACTTATGCACATTAAGCATGTATAATCACCCAAAATAAAAAGCCCAATGTTGTGTGAACATGTGTAAAGCAAAGCTTTTTGTTGCCACCACATTAACATCAATTATATTTTTTTGTAATTTTCATTGATTTCCCTCCCGCCCCATTGATAGGGAGACAAAAAATTACATGGTAGTGATTTGTTGTAGGAGGTGAGGTTGCATTTCTTTGAAAAACTTTGAAATCATTGTTTGGATAATCATAAATTATGTTGATGATTAGGTTGCCAATGTAGTCATCATAACTAAGATCCAACACAAGTATGGTATAAAAGTGAGTTGAATTCATTGTTTCTTATTTATTTAAGTCATTGAAATTTCCTAATGAGTGGCTTTATAATTCTAGTTCACATAGTTTTCATCTAGTCTTATCTATTCATACACTGAAAGTTATTTATTAATTTGTATTGATGAGTCTTGTGACATTCTTATCCTCACTCATCATTTTATTCAATATATATAACAAAACATGTCCATTTAGACAATGGCCATTGTGTTTGACATGGTTATTAAAACACTAGCTTTGTTTTATCATGTTTTGTAAGCATGAAACAAACAATGTTAGACAAGCATAAAACAATCTACAAATTGACAAATTTGGAACATGTCTTACACATATTACTTTAGGACTTGTGCGCTCTAGGTAGACAAAATACAATAATAGAACATGAAAATATGATGAATGAAAAAAAAACCAAAGGTAAAATCACTACCCAATAATATTTCTGTTCCAATCCCTTCTTTTCAATGGAAATATCATGTGCTTGCTTTGTTAACAAACCAAGGTTGACAAGAGCACCTTGTTGTTTGAGCTCTTGAATTTAATAATTTAATTTATACATGCATGCAATCAATTTGATATTGTTAGTATTACATCTTGTCTTTTAGCATTCATCACATATTATTGCCATAGTAGAAGAACTATGAATGTCCATGTTCCATGTGACCAAGTTATTAAGATTATTGTATGAATAATGTATATTGTGTTAGACTACTGTTAAGTTTTTACACATTGTTCCTTCAAGAGTATGTGGGCACTCAAATCAATAGGTATATAAAAAAGGCATCTCCATAAGTAATTAGACCTCATGAGATGAACTAAAATATGTGTAGGGTAAAACGGCAAGCCCCAATGTGGGGGTGTTCCCAAAATAAATTGGATCACAAACTGGTAGTTAACTCCAACCCCACATTTTGGGAATGTCCACCATTAATGGGCTTTACCCAAATTGTAGAAATTGGGATGAACATTATCATGAACTTAAATAGACCTATGTCACTAGGTGTAAGAAAGGAAAGTGAGGGGTTTTTATGACTACTCACAAATGGAAGAGATCTTTCAACTATAATCACACATAATTTCCCTCTCATTCTTCAAAAGAAACATAAGATTGTTTGGCTTCTCTTAAAGGGATATCATGGATACAAGGTGCCCTCTAATACACTTGGAAATTTTCTCTAATTTATGCATTACTAAGGATAGAAAAACATCCCACCCACAATTATAAGGTTAGAAGATTTAAGACTTAGTAACTTATCGACATCAATCCTATTCATTTCCCTACTTGGAATTTTTTTCTAATTTATGCATTACTAAGGATAGAAAAACATCCCACCCACAATTATAAGGTTAGAAGATTTAAGATTTAGTAACTTATCGACATCAATCCTATTCATTTCCCTACTTAGTGATCATCAAAACAAAATAATAGTTTCAACTATGAAAGTAATCAATCAGTCAATTATGGGCATCAATATGATATGATATAACTTTTTGGACCATACCATCCCCATTGACATCATCAAGCCCTAACATGTTATCTAGTATTTTAGATTTACTTAATGTGACTTGGTAATGTACTTGGCTCAATACCGTGTAAATTGTTATAATAGTAATTGAGTTGAATTACCTCAAATAGCTAGTTTTGAATTTTGAATTATTTCCAATTTTTCTTTTTTCTCACTTTTGGCAAGTTCTTGTCTAGGTACTTTGATAGTTTTAGTTTATTTCTCAATTGTTGTAACACTAGAGTTGTTGTTGCTCAAGCGTAGTAGAGGTAGTATGTGCATTTTTTTTTTCTTTACATATTGTGTGTGCACATAAAGATGAGGATGTAACTTTAATTCAACATATCTTACATAACAATCTTTGCATGTACAACGATCTCAAGTTATATTGATTACAATGTCTGTTGAATTTTTCATGAATCTATGTCATTATTTTTAACATGTTATGGTGTTGGGTAGCCCAATAAAACATAAGGAATACTTGGAGATCACCATAGAATCCCACAAGGAAAGGGAATACAAAGACAAGAAAAAATCACAAAAGAACCCAACAAGTGGAAAAGAATAGAGAAACAACATCCGTGCATAATCTTAAATGAGGATAAATTACATGTTAGAAACCTCCCAAAATGAAAAACATGAAGGTTATGTGACCCTAATATAAACATCCTATTACATTGCACAAAATGAAAATTTTCAAAATGGTGGAACCAAACTACAAACGCATTTGCATCTTTTTTTTTCTCTCTTCATATGTTTATCTTTCAAATGGGTTATGCTAAGAATGTGTAGGGATATTGCAAATTTGTGAAAACAACAACCTATTTAGAACCATTGAAACTCCCAATTAACAATCCAATTGAAGAACTTCTTTTTTTTCAAATAGACTAAATAATCAATTCTAGACCATTCTAACTATTTAGCCATTTTTTTACCGACAAGAGCATGTTGAGATTGGCTTTCAATTATTTATTTATTTATTCCACACTTTCTTCCCACCTTCCCTAAAAATCCAAACTTTTCATAGATTTGGAAATCATTTTGTCCAAAGATAGAAATTTTCACCATAGCATTTTCTATCACATCTTCCAAAATAGACTTGAGGTTGTTGAAGCCATTAAGCTTTTGGTAAACACCCCTAGTTGTGACTAATGAAACCAATAAGGATAGAAAAGTAGGAAAGTAAGAACTATTGCAGTTTAGGGTATTAACTCGAGCCATAGCAATAAACACAACACCTTGGAAAACAATGTAAAAACTAATCAATTGATACAACTCATTATTAATGTTGTTGATTCGCATGTCCTTTAATGTCTCAACCTTGTTTACCTCCTTTAATGTCTCAACCTTGTTTACCTCCTTTAATGCCCCACTTCATTCCTTTAGTTATGCACGAAGCACAACATTGTGTTTTATGTTAGCCAAACAATTAGCCTTTTAATATCCATCTATTTCATACATAATGAAATCATGTCAAGTGATTTTGCCTATGCCTACCACGTCTTGAAAATGCCATGAAACTTTCTATCTTTGGGCATGTCCACTAAAATGTGAGACTTCTGTTGCAATGCCTATTCCACTTGCAAGCTTTGGCACGACATAAAATCCATATATTTCCACCTCAACATTGAACTCTTTCTCTCATGTTCTTTATGGACTACCACTTCCGCCTATGTAAACTAGCCACTTACTGATACACCTACAAACAAATAACATTTAAACATTTTGACAATAGGCAATCTTAAAATTAGTGTTTAGGTATGGGTTTAATTTTGGTGCTTGTTGCAAAAAAAATTCACCCCACAAAATAACTTTGGTGTTTGGCCATGGGGTAAATTTGAACAATTCCAAAATCAAATTTTAATAAGATAGTTTGGTGATGGGTCATATGATATTGTGGTGTTTGGCTATGAAGGTAAATTTGAACAATTTGAACATTAAATTTCAAAAAAAAAAACTTGATGGTGGGATCATTTGACGTTATGGTGTTAGGCCATGGGGTAAGTTTGAATAATTCTAACATCAAATTATCCTTTTGAATTTGGGTCATTTGACTTAAGACTAAGAGTCACCAACTATTCAAAACAACATAATGTTTGGTTATGGGGATTAACTTGGTTTTTAAAAGGCATGGAGGTGATCATTAATCGCCAAAACACCCCAATAGAACTATAATAAAAAAAGAACATCAATACAATTAGACAATTTTAACATACTAAATTTTTTCAAACCTACAAATAACTAGCTTTATTACAAAGGCAAAAAAGGATAAGATGGATATTTTATATTCATGTCCCACCATCCAAAACAATATGTAAAGTCATGAACAAACTAACTATCAAAGTAACAACTATAGTTTTAGATTGAATTATCAAGTTTAAGTAGAATAAAGTTTCAAAATATTTTTTTAAAATCTTGTTTCGTGCTATAATTTAGCTAAAGGAACCTAGGTTCTGGATTTTGAGCTTTTTGAATTTTTGACTCTCCCCTTGGCCTTGGGATGAAACCTCAAATCTTGGAGGCTTTATATTCAAAACCTTCTCCTGTGCAATTAGTTTTTAAATTTTTTCAACTTTTGGTTTCATTTTGGTGCAAAACTAAATCGTAATTGGGTCTAATTTAGATTGCATTCCACTAATATCCATGATACAAAATGCTTCAAATTAAATGTTATGTAAGTATGAGTGTTGTACACATCATTTAAAGGTAACCCGCTGTCCTCACATTCATTTTTTTTTTACTAGTGAAAAGTTAAAAGTTATTTTCCAATTCCTTACATTTTTGCCTAATTTGGACTTGAAAAAAATGTTTTTGACATGTACAAAGGATTTTTCATAAAAAAACTAACCCAAATTTGCCAAATTTCAAAAAAATAAATTGAAATTGCTAGATTTTTATGATAAGTTCCAATAAGTAATCAAGAATATAAAAGCTTTATTTTCTACTTTCATATGTAAATGTAGCCAAATTTGGCTAAATTATTTTACGAATGATCATAACTTTGGTTGCATCACAAAATCTTTTCTAAAAACCCCTATTCACACACACAATTTGTAGGTGCCTAAAATCTTAAAACCAATTTGAATAAGAATTTTGATTTCAATTCCGGTTTTAGTTTCGATTCCAATCCCCTATAATTACTAAGTGGCAAACTAGTTGTTGGCTCACTACTATTGACAACAAATGTTTATGACCTGTATTCATGTTTTTGGAAACTAACATTGGGAAATAATACTAACCAATATTAATCCAAATAGGAATTCATATTATTTTAATTAGAATAAAAAACTATTTAAAAAACTTTTGTAATATGTGAGGGTTAAAGTGAACTGGCAATGATGAGTACACTAAGTTTAATGTTGGAATTTTTTTCCCATTGGGTTCCACTCCCTGAACTAACCATGGTGGTTAACTAGGTTTCTATTTTGGTTTCCTACCTACTAACAACCCACTAGCCCTGTGTACTAACTAACTACATGCATCCATTTACTTAATATCGACCCGTTATTCCAACTATTACTTACATGACTTATTGTTTACAAGACATGTTACCAAGTTGAAGCTTGCATTAATTTAATTGGGGTTCATCAATGACATAATCATAAGAAGCTCCCCATGGAAAGTACATTGTTGGTTCACTTTGGCCATCTATGAACCTTTGTGATTCGGTTTTTGGATTGACTATTTCCTTCAAAAGGATAGGGTAAGCTAGCCAACCACCATACACTTAGTGGGTTTTTAGGTTAACAACAGTTGGTCGTGTTTCAAATCACCCGAGTGTCTAAAGAGAATTTGTAGTGCATCAACAAGCACATCAAACGACATTTAAATTGTCAATTTTTGTGCATGAAATAAAAAGTTATCCACCCCGAAAAGTAAGGGGGTCTTTTCTTTTAAAAAACTCCTTTATTCACTTTACAACCCCATTGCCACACATTTTGAAGCTTAGGATTGTCCATAGGAAAAATGCATCTCCAAACATTTTGCTACCTAGGATTGGATAAGAAAAAATGCAAAATTGTGAACAAACCGATTGTTGCTTGAACAAAACATACATTGCATACAAAACAAGTTAACTTTGTTTACAAGTGCATCATCACCACCACCAACCACTCTTGCTTTGTGTTCATTGTAAATTTTTTTGTGTTCTTAGATTTTTTTTCAAGTAATAATAGTTGATCTCAAGCTTGGTTTCTTATGTTCATCACGTTCCTTTTCATGTTCTTGGTCCTTTTTTTCAAACATAAGTTATAGCCTAAATAGTTGTTGGTGTTACTTTCTTGATGTTTGTGGTTGTTGATGCCATCCTTTTTGTGTCGAACTCATTTTCTTTTAAGCAACACTAGGTGCGATGTTTAGGTTCATTGCAATTTGGGAATGATCATGTAATAGCTATGCTCCCCCGCCCCCTCCTTTTGTTCATGGTCATCATGATTTTTTTGTTCCTGGCCTCCCCCCTTTTGTTCATCGTTGTCACGTTCTTCTTATTGTGTTCTTAGTCCATCTCCTCGACAACAAATAACAACTTTACTTCTTCCCCCTCCCCCCATCCATTTATTAGTGGTCATTGTGATCCTCTTTGTGTTCACAAATCTTAACAACATTGAAACCAAATAAACAATGTTATTTTTTTGTTTGTTCCACCCCAACTCCTTGCAAATTACTCGATCACTCAGTGGGAGGTTGTCACAACCTTGTTGCAACATGACCTTGAGCTTTCATCCAAGCCTTAGACATATTTTTCTAGTAGTTATTTGAATTTGCATTGATCCCCCATCCTTATTGGTCTAAGTTGTGTGACCCCCTTTACCATCATTGGTCTAAACTTTGTTATTGTATGTTTTATGTTTACTTGTAAGTTATGATGTAATTGTTCCTTTGCTTCTTACATTGTGGTTGCAAACCATGATTTTATAAATTCAACTTTTGTAGGTTTATCTTTTGACCGTTGTTATGTTTGATTAATTATAATCCTCTTGTCAAGAATCATTTTATTCTCCTTCTCCTCCCTCTCTTTGGGTTTTGATTCCCTAATTTCCTTTACATGTTCTTTTTTTATTGCCTTCTTCTTAGAATGTCCATATATTCATTTGAGGTGACCACATGAGATTGATTGTAATCAACTAATGGTTCCTTCCCTTTGGTTTTCCTTGCAAAAACATGGGTAATAAAAGTTAGTTTTGCATCTTCAAAGCTTCATGGGTCTCTATTGTTGGAACGTGTTGTTCTTCTTATTGTTCAAAAGTTGGGTTATACTTTAGCTTGATGGTTTCATCCTCCAACTCTTCATCGCCTTGTGTAATAAGGTTCTTGGGTAGGCCAACAAATAAACAATGTTCTAGTTATGATTAATATTGAGTAGGAAGCTCAAACTTTATAGCCTCAATAAATGTTGTTATGTTCAACAATGTTGTTGCAACAATATCATCCTCTCCTTATGTTGTATCTTCATCTACATCATCTAAATTATTTTACTCTTGGGGTGATGCATTGTATGGCTCTATAGTGTATATCTCACTAGGTTGGGTTTTGCATCCATTGTTTAGGGGTTAAAGGGCCAAATTTTAGTAAACCATAATATGATGTTCCTCTTAATCAATGCTTAGTCCAATGCCTTGTCCACCCAACCCACTAATGTGATCTTGTTGGATTCTATATAATTTTTTTTTGCCGTGGCCCCATCCTTTTCTTTTTTAAATACAGTTTTGAATGGCTTGAAGCATGATACATCCAATGGTTGTAGAGTGTGTGAGGTGTGGCTAAACAATGTAAGCATATCCAAGCCAAATTCTTGGTCCTACTTTATAGCCTCGAATGAAATATGAAAACTGTCGCAACCCTACTTTGGCCAAGTGTAGGGGTGAAGCCCAACACTTGGAAAAAGTGAGGATTTGGAGTCCTCCGGGACTCCTAAATGTTTAGAGCTCAATGCAAGACCCAAAACACCTCGCATTGGCATGTTCTTGGTGTCATTGAAAAGTTCTTGAAGCGTAGATATCGAAAATGGCCTCGCATTGGCCATTTGGACATTTGTCGCCCAAGTTATGGGCAAAAGAAGGGCCGGGAGTGACTCCCAACCACTAAAAGTCGGGAATCGACCTCTTCCCGACCTCCGAATTGAGAGTGCGATACATCGTTGGAAAGATCTCGACGAGGGCTACAAGTGCGGTTCAGACCTTGTCACGATCGGATTTTGCAGTCGGGAGTTATGAGCTCCCAAAGTCCCGGGACTCCAACTGGGACAATTTCGGGACAATTTCGGGACTCCAACTTGGGAGTCCTGGGAAAAAGAGCCATTTGGATGTAGTCTCGATGGGGCGTTGCAGAGAATACTATATGGGGGAAGGTGGTGGCTTCCCCCGAGTCCGGGCCGTGGTGTGTCTTGTGGTCCAAAGTGCCCGTGGCTTGTCCCAACACCCAAGGGTGTCCCGGAAATGTGAACTAACCACTTTGTGGTTTGTTTCGGTGCAGATTCAAGCTTGATCAACTAATACCTCTTCCTAGTCTAATCCCTGGGCTCCCAACTCGACCTTCTACCCCTCTTTAGAGTTGGAAGCCGGGAGCGCCTTCCGAGTCCCCACTTTCCGCAACTACACTTTGGTGAACCCTCAAGTGGGTTCACCCCGGGACTTGGGAGTGCGTAAAAAACCATGCCGATTTTAAAATAATAGATGACAATTATATTGAAAATTCTCCCTTAATATTGACCTTTTGAATAAAGAAAGGAATTCCTTAAACATGGTTGAAATCATCCAAGTTTTTTTTTGCATTGCCATAAAACTACATGGTTTGCAATTTTGGATATAATTGTCATGCAATTTTTCTCCCTTGAATATGTAAAATGTTCGTATAAACCCCCCATTTGCATTCACAACACAATTGATTGTTAACAATTATTTGGATTTTGGAATTGTGTTGTATACTTGTTGGGATCCTTGTTTGGCTAACACCTTAGCTCCATTTTGCTTCCTTACTTAAATTCCATTAGAGTTCCAAATGTGATTTGTGTTGTAATTGTGCTTGGTGTATAACATTTGCAAATTGGTTTTTACTATATGATAGGCACTATTGGTCAAGCCCCAAGCTCTGTAGACCTCCAACCTTTTGTTGGTTTGATGTTGAGTTCAATGTGGCAATGTTTGAACTAGTACCATTAGTTAACATTAAGTACTCCATTACAAAATGGAATATGTTTAATTTGGGTGAGTTCAACCACTTTCATCCTTACTTGTTGCAAGGTGATGGACAACCCCACTTCTTACATTTTGAGTACCTAATTGATAATGACAATATCTTCTTCATATGTTTGCACCTTCTAAATCTGATCCTTTTTCTCCTTGTTTTACAATTTAGACGATTTATAAAATAAGACAATGGTATACCTCGATTCCTACTTGTTTTTTTTATCATGTTTGTTCCCCTTTCCACTACCTCCATTTCTTCCTCTAGAATTTCATTTGTCCACTTTCTTATTATGGGTTCCATAGGAGCTTTATTAACCATAGTTGTTTAATGTGTGTTTGTTACTGTAGGTTGGATGTTTTCTTTGTTTACAACTAATTGTTTTGGCACACCAAATCTACACTTGCAAATCACACGGGGATATATGGTTACTTGTTGCCTCCAAGCCCAAGCCTCCAATTGAATGATGTTTGATTTCGCCTTATGAGAGGTACAACCTTGTGCCTTTTGTCATCAAACCATGATTCCAAAAAGTATGTTAGATCAGGGTAGAATTGGATAACATGGGACTTTAATATATGGTTGGATATGATTAAATTATAAAACTCGGAAATTTTTTCCCAAATTAAATCAACATCATTTGTTGTTGTCCAAGCTATTGGAATGTATCTCATACTCTGTTGGGTTGCAGTCATTTGAAACATGCCTCTCCTTGAACTTGATGCCCCATAACTTGGTCTTGTTGATTTTTGTATCCAACAATACCCTAAAAAATTTCTATATTTGAAATTGTGATTTATGTAATCAACATTTTTCTTCTCTCCTTCACCTTCTTGACTTTTTAACTTGCTATTTTGTCACATAACGTTGGATTGCAACTTCTCTACCTTGCCCTCAAGCTCACTATGAAAATGTTCCAATTCATCTATAAGTTTTATCTTAATCCTAACCTTATCATCAAAATCTTCTAACTCATTTATATGTTTTACCTTGATCCTAACCTTGTCATTAGAATGTTCATTTGCAACCTTTACTTTCACCTAATTATGAGAATTTTCAAACTCATTTGCATGTTTTACCTTGACCAATGTTTTCTAATATAGTTAGTTTGCTCTTAAATACAATGTTGCAAGAAATACAAGCTATATGTTAGCTAAAAATTTCTCTTCAAAAGTAGACATCCTTGTAAAGCTTGAAATGAGAATGTGGTTTTGAATTGTACTCAACTTTGCTCTATGAACTTGTGAATGTTGTTAGATTTACTTGCTATAATTTTGGAGGGAATCCAATGTGCCCAATTTTTGGGGGAACTTGTAAATTGTACTCTTTAAGGTGCCTATAAATGTCTCTAATTGATTGTTGTGTTTATGAGCTCAACCTTTTATTTGTTCAAATGCCCTTGCTAAAATGAATACTCCAAACCCCTTTGCCAAACATTAACCTCTTTGATAACCCTCACCAAACATCCGCTTGCACTACTGGGTTGTTTGGTGGTAGGCCCATGAATGTTGTTGGGCCAGCATATCCTAATACCTAAGTTGTTGAAAACTATGAACCTTTGTAAGCAACAACCATGTTATTTTATTGTTAGTTAGAATAAATTGTTTATCCTTTTTTTAAAGATAAAATTTGGGGTTTCTACCGTGGTACCATCAAATTGGGCAACTTATTATTAAGTCATGATTTTGGTTGAGCCATAGACTTCGAATAAAGGGCAAATGGCACACACGTGGTTAGTGGTCCTTCCACAATTCTTTTGTACTGGTTTAAAGTAATTGTCCACATTGGTCCTTTCCCAATTCTTTTGTACTAGTTTAAAGTAAGTGTCCATACCGTCCACTTAAAGCTTGTGACCCACCCTTGGGGGATAATGATTAAAGCCAAAATTAACCGTGAGACATGCGAAGTGCCAAGGAGAGTGAGCACACACCCAAACATAACTGAGCATGTGTGCCAGTCAATGCAATCATTCATAAGACTCCCAATTTGCGGATTCTCAAAGAGTTTTGAATGTTTTAAATGTATTATTTGTGCAAGTTAAGGCCCTAGGGTGAGGGCATTACCAGAGTGAGGATCTGCACAAGGCGATAGCTGTGTGTGGACCTGATTCTGGTAATGCTTTCATCTGAGTGCCATACCAGAGAAAGGAGGCCCAGAAAACAAGAGAAAACAAGATCAACTATTCCATACAGTTAAAAAATCAGTGGTTAATGTAAAACACATGTATGACTTTATGAAGTCGCCTGGTAAATACTGTATTGAGAACTTGTTTCCTGTTCCTTGTAAGATATGAAGCAGTGTTTCACTGTCCTTTACTTTTATGAAGAGCCTCCGATTCTGGATTTTCAAAATATAATAGCAATATCTTGGTTCCAGTTCCACACATGAATGGAATCAATAATTCGGTTCAATATCCAATTTTTTCAGAAACAAAATTCTGGTTCTGGTTTTGGTTTGGGTTCTGAAAATCAGACCCATTTCCAATCCAGTTCTTAATAATCCAGACCAAAATCAATGGTTAACAGCCAGTTGGTTAATCCTTGTTTCTTATCTTTTCTTTTCCTTTTTCAAAATTCTCATGTCTTGTAGCTTTGGAGCTTAGTCTCAGTATTGGTTAGGTACCCACTTTGGCCAGTAAGAATTGCCATTCCAGTTAGCAAGAACGCAATTGGAATTGGGAGTTTTTAGTATTGGAATAAGAATTGAAAACTGATTTTATTTTCTTTAAGAAGCAGACCTGAAACCAGGTTCTTGGTTATACTTGGGAGTGGGACAAGAATCTCAAGAGTTCTTTAGCCATTTCAATGTAATATGTACCAAAAGAAACAATGTATATTAGAAGGAGAATAATGTGGCCTTAATGGATATAGGTTGTGATAAAAATATGTATGAGTTAGTTTGTGTCAGGTGACCTAATTTTGGTTTCAATTACATTTAACACTATCTTCATATGTTTTGTGTAGTGAAGGTCCATGAAGACTCATGTTAATCAACTTGAAGCTCTCCCCCTCTTTTCTCAATCATGAACAAAGAGCTAGAGAACATACCCTAAGTTTCAAATTTTGTTACTACAATCAAGAATTACCACCATTCTCAATTGAGAAACCTGGGTGCATCACATTAGCTAGTGTGGGTAGATTGATTAGCAATCAGTTACTTGGCAAATTCTGGAAATCATTGACATTTTTCAAAATAGTGCAAACAAATTACTTTGGTAAGTGGCCTCACTGAATTTTTGTTTCCTGGAATAAAGTCAAAAATATGTCGAAAACAGTACTTTCTAATAATTTGATCACTCAAGGTCAAAGAATCTAAAGGGGGGTCCTTGATTTTTTAAATTCTTAATTTCAAGTTGTACACTAATATTGAGTTAAGAGCTACCTTTATTTAGGAATATATGAGTCACTTAGCTTGCCAAAGCTCATTTAGTTAGTCGGTCCTATAATGGCTAATATAAACTTGCCCACAAACTAGTATACAATGAGGACTAAGTCTGCTCTGACAAAAAATGAATTTTGCTTAAGAACACTGGTCATTTAAGACCATAGAGGGTAAGATTATCTTGTACAAAAGAGAAAATTACACGCATGTTGTAGTTGCCATATCAATAGGTTGCCAAGTGCATTAATGCAAGGAAGTTTTTCACTGTGATGATGGTTTGTGGACTTGAACTTGTTACTCCCTTCTGTGTGGATTCAATGAACACGAAAATCAGTGGCTTTGTGAACAAAGTTTGGTCTTAGATTTCCACCACAGGTTGACAAGCTGAATGGGGAGCTTTGCACACCACGGGTCAGGTCACAAAGAGTCCCTTGTTATAAAGATTACAGTAATTTCCGGGTAAGGTTGAGCACCCTTAGGTGTAAGGTACCATCCTCTATGGATGCAGAAATTTTACTGAGGATCAGGTACCCTCCACATACACTAGAAAAATTCTACTGGTTCTTTAGACAATTTGAGGGGCT
>Ga0209208_10002016_pt1 | contig 28975 bp, 28 predicted proteins | sample S1TSphfallax_3_FD_187694 | JGI IMG/M metagenome (GOLD analysis project Ga0209208, IMG submission 187694) | Host-associated microbial communities from peat moss isolated from Minnesota, USA - S1T2_Fd - Sphagnum fallax MG (SPAdes) (version 2) | ecosystem: Host-associated > Plants > Peat moss >...
AGGCCGACGACCAGTACCGGGACCAGCACGTAGGAGCTGGTGCGCACCAGGATGGAGCTGCGCCAGAGCACGCGCAGCTCGTTCATGAACAGCCAGGGAAAGCTGCTTTGCGCGAACATCAGGCGGCGGTGAGCTGCAGGAACACGTCCTCCAGCGAGCCGGTGGCGAGCCCGGCATGGGTTTGCAGCGCGGCGAGGTTGCCCTCGGCCAGCAATTTGCCGCCGGCGAGGATGCCGATGCGGGTGGCCAGGCGCTCGGCCACGTCCAGGATATGGGTGGTGAGGATCACGGCCGCGCCGGCCGCGGCGCGGCGGTTGAGCATCTCCTTCACCAGCCGGGCGGAGGCGGCGTCCAGCCCCGTGAAGGGCTCATCGAGCAGCAAAAATTGCGGTTCGTGGATCAGCGCGCCGGCCAGCACGGTTTTCTGTTTCATACCACGGGAGAAGCCCTCGCAGCGCTCATGCCGGTGTGGCCAGAGGCCGAGGGTTTCCAGCAGCTCCTCGGCGCGGGTTTTGGCGGTCGCAGGCGGCACGCGCCAGAGGCCGGCGACGAATTCGAGATATTCCATCGGGCTCAGCCGGTCGTAGAGCAGCGGCTCGTCCGGCAGCCAGGCCATGATGGCTTTGGCGCCCAGCGGGTCGGCAAGCACGTCCCGGCCGAAGACATGGATGGCGCCGCCATCCGGGCGCATCAGCCCGCCGATCATCCGCAAGGTGGTGGTTTTGCCCGCACCGTTGGGGCCGAGCAGGGCGTAGAACTCGCCGGGCATGACGGTGAGGTCGATCCCGTCCACGATTTTGCGGCCGAAGGATTTGGTGAGGTTTTTTACCTCAAGGGCCGCGCCGCTAAAGCTTAAGTCCATGAGCCCGCCCCGATTGAGATGACTGTAGATTGAATAGGCTTGAGCCGGGTTTACGCAAGGGCGCGCTTGTCACTGTTGCGTGTGAAAAATCTCTTGAAGCGGGAAGGGCGGAACTCTATAATATGTTTCGCCAGGGTGCCTCATGAGAGGGCTTTGGCGCTCGATCATTCCGCCGCACGCGGGGAATAGAGAGCTGAGATTCAACCTTGCTAGCTTCAGGAGGTTTTTCCATGACTTATGATTTCACGCCGTTGTTCCGTACCGCGATCGGCTTCGACCGTCTCGCCCGTATGGTTGATACCCTGCCCACCGACGCGGTGAGCTACCCGCCTTACAATATCGAGAAGACCGGTGAGGATTCCTACCGCCTCACGCTCGCGGTTGCCGGCTTTTCGGCCGATGACATCGAGCTGACCGTGAAGGAAAACGCGCTGATCGTCGCCGGCCGCGTGGCGGAGGAGAATAAGGCCGAGTACCTGCATCGTGGCATCGCGGCGCGGGCGTTTACCCGCCGCTTCGTGCTGGCTGACCACATGGTGGTGGAAAGCGCGGATATTGCCAACGGCTTGCTGCATGTCGCGGTCAAGCGTGTGGTGCCGGATTCCGCCAAGCCGCGCCGGATTCCGGTGAACACCGCGCAGAGTGCCGCGAAGACGATCGAGGCGCAGGCAGCGTAAGTAACTAGCCGTTTTTTGACTCTGTTTGTGCGGCCCGATTCAGACAACGCGGCGTTGCTGCGTTGTCACCGGGACGCGAAGCGGCACAAAAAAACTTTTGTTAACTCCGGGCCGTGCTGGTTTCACTGGCACGGCCCGGAGTCGTAAAGTTTTTTTGCTTCTTTTTGTTCACAAAAAGAAGCGCTTGCTTAAGGGGTTTTTTGTAGGTCGGTCCCAATGAGTGTTGGAATCACCAGCAACACTTTGCCGGCATGCGCGACCACCAGCGCAGGCCCAGCGTTGAGCGATTTGAAATCCGGCGCGTAGCTGCGCGTGATCGCGGAAATGTCGCCCGGCATCGCCACTAACAATATGGTCTTGCCGAGCAATGCGCCGGGTGGCGTGGAGATGCCGAATTCATGTGGCTCGGGGCCGAATACCGTGACGGGCAGGCGGCCTTGCAGGGCATAGCCGATTTTTCCGGCGTCGTACCAGCGCAAAGCCGCAACGGCATCAATGCCGGCGGGAATGTCCGCGTTGATCGAGGTCCAATCCACGGCCTGCAGCAGCGGTGATTTGCCCGGCGCGAAGACGGTGTTGAGGTTGGGCAAAATATTGAAATTAAGCACTGCCACGATGAGCGCCACGGCACCGGCCAGTAGCAGGCCGGAGACCCAGCCGATGGCGTTGCGGACCCAGCCGCGTAACCCGGCCAGCCAATCCCCCAGCAGCGGGAAAAGCATCAAATATCCTGGTGCGGCCCAGTGGTAGAGGATTTTGGTGGAGGACCAGATGCCCACCAGCGCGAACAGCAAAATCGGGATCGCCGCCAGCAGTCCCAGCATCCAACCACGCCGCTCGGCCGGGCCGCGCCATAACGCCTGGCCCAGCAGCACCACCATCGGCACCCATAGCCAGGGCAGCAAGAACAGCGCCTCCCCACCCCAAATGGTGAGCGGCGCAAACGGGTGCAGCCGCAACCCGGTGGCCCGCCCGCCCTGGTAATGGAAGGACTGCCAGCCATGGCAAAAATTCCAATAGATCACCGGCGTGAACATCAGCGCCGCCAAGGCGGCCGCACCCCAGGGTGCACCCCGCCGCAGCTCACGCTGCGCCGCCTTGTCGCTCAATACCGCCAGCACCGCCCCGGCCACCACCAGCGCCGCGTTATATTTGGACAACATCGCCAGCCCGGCGAAAAACCCGGCCGCCCACCACCAGTGCGGCTCGGGCCGCACCTCCCGTTCAGCCACGCCCAGCGCCCGGCTCAACGCATACGCCGCCGCCAGCAAGGCCGCATCCAACGGCCCGTCCGGCAGCACCCAGCACCCAAATGCCAGCGAAAACACAGGTGACACAGTAAACGCCACCAGCGCCCAAAACCCAGCCCGATGCCCAAATAGCCGCGCCGTCAAAATATAAACCAGCCAGGAGGATACCGCCGACAACACCACAAACGGCAGCCGGACCACCCAAGGTGCCTCGCTCCCAAACACCGCCCGGCTGCCCAGCTCCAACCACCAGGACGCCAAAGGATGATCAAAGTACGACGGCGCAAACGACGCCGACGCCGCGACCATGTAACTTTCGTCAATCCCCAGCCCCGTGCACCCAGCCACCACCAGCCGCACACACAACGCCACCAATATTACCAACAAAACCGGCCACATGGCGCCGTGCATGGCGCGGTGGGCTGAGGAAGGCAAGTAAGGCCAAGGGGCTCCGCCCCTTGGAACCCCGCTGGGGCCGTAAGGCCCCAGACCCCTCGAATTAAGTAAAGGCTTCAGGCAGGGAGGGGTAATTCGCCGCTGAGGCCACACCATAAAGATACCGTCTGAAGCGGCGAATTACCCCTCCCTGCCTGAAGCCTTATTAACTGGGGTTTGGGGCCTGTCGCGCCGAAGGCGCGCCATTAAGTATGAGGCGGCCCGTAGGGCCGACGCCCCAATGGGGGTCCAGGGGGCAAAGCCCCCTGGCCTTACTCCCTCACTCCGCCGCCGCCCCGAGCACGGTGCCGGTGCTGGTTTGCAGGATGATGGCGACGTGCTGGCCGGGCGGGTGCGGGATTGTCATGCTGGTTTGGGTGCCGGTCCAGGTGCCGAGATTGGTGATGCTGCGGACCAGGTTGGTTTCGGTGATGGTATTTCCCGCGTTTTCGCCGGCGGGGATGGCGGTGGTGGTTTTGGAGTCGTAGCCGAACAGCCAGAGGGTTGCGGGGCCGGGGCCGCTGGCGGTGGTGATGGTGATCATCGGCCCGTTGGTGATGGTGAGGGGGATGTTGTCGGTCTGGTTGGCGATGGCGTGGTTGATCGCGTGTGTGATGTCGCCCTCGTTGGAGCCGACGAGTTGCGGGCCGCCATCGATGATCGCTTCGGGGGTGAAGACCTCTTGCGAGTTGGTGAGCATGGCGTACCAGCTTTGCCGGTCGGTCGCGGCGGTGAGGCCGTACGGGTCGATATAGCCGAGATTGTTCCAGTAAGTGATGTTGAAGCTGAGCGGCAGGATGGCGGGGTTTTTGGCCAGTTTGGCGAGCAGCGTGTCAGCTGGCGGGCAGGATGAGCAGCCGAGCGAGGTAAAGAGTTCGACGAGGACGGGACGGGCCTGCGCCGCGGGTGCGGCGAGCAAAGCGAGGGCGAGGATGAAGTATTTCATGAGCCGCTGAACCAGTTATAGCCTTGGTCTTCCCAATAGCCGCCGGGATAGATGTTGGTGACGGCGATTTGGGTAACGGATTTGGGGTTCTTGAAGCCGAGCTTAGTGGGGATGCGCAGGCGGATGGGTGCGCCGAAGGGCGGGGTGAGCGGGGCGCCGAGGAAGCTGGTGGCGAGGATGGTTTGCGGGTGCAGGGCGGAGGGCATGTCGATGCTTGAATAATACCCGTCCGCGCATTGGAAGGAGACATATTTGCAGGTGAGATCGGCGCCGACCCGGCGCAGGAAATCGCCGAGCGGCACGCCGCCCCATTGCCCGATCACGCGCCAGCCTTCCACGCAGATCAGCCGGGTGATTTGCGATGTTTGCGGCAAAGCGTTGATCGCCGCGAGGCTCCAGGGGGTTTTGTCCTGGATCTGCCCGCCCAGAGCTAGCTGGTAGCTGGCCGGGTCCACCACCGGGGCTTCCGAGATGTCGTAGAACGCGTTGAAGCGCGGCGGGTTGGTGATCTGGTCCGGCCGGAAGGTAGGGGCGAGGGTATTGGGGTCGAACAAAGCCTGCTGCACGCGGTCGTTCCAGGCGGACATGGCGTGCAGGAATTTATCCGCGAGGTCCGGGTGGTTCGGGTCCTCATAGTCGCAGGCGGGCAGGGTGGAGACCGCGCCGAGGGCGAGCGCGCGGAACAGGATAGACCGGCGGTTGATCCGGCTCATGGCTCCAGCCTCCCGCCGGTGATCATCGGGGGCAGCGATTTGGGCACCAGGATGACGAGGGCGATGTGGATGATGAGGAACCCGGCGATTGCCGCCATCGCGAAGAAATGTACGTAGCGGGCGGTCACGTAGCCGCCCAGCAGATCGGCGAAAAACCAGAGCTGCACCGGCTTCCAGATCGCCAGGCCGGAGATGACGATGACCACGCCGGCCAGCAGCACGCCAAGATAGAGCAGTTTCTGCACGGCGTTATACACCCCGGCCTGGTGGCGGAGGTTGAAGCTGAAGGCGGCGCGCAAATCGCGCAGCACGGCGCGCGGCGTGAGGGGGAAGAATTTTTTAAAGTGCCCGGAGGCGCCGGCCCAGCCGAAATACAGAATGCCGTTGACCACCAGCAGCCACATGAAGGCAAGGTGCCAGGCGATCGCCGCGCCCAGCCAGCCGCCGATGGTGAAAAGCGGCGGGAAGGTGAAGCCAAATAGCGGCGAGGCGTCGTAGATCTGCCAGCCGCTGCCGATCATCATGACGATGGCGAGGGCGTTCAGCCAATGCGTCAGGCGCAGGGGCCAGGGGTGGATGGCGCGGCGTTTGGCGGGCGGGCGTTGCATGCAGGCACCTTAAGGCTGGTCGGCAAGACCCAGATAGGGCCGTGGCTAGGACAGGTATAGACATTGAATCAATGCCCAATCGGCATTGGCCGGCAAGGGATCATATAGCGCATATCGGTATGGCCGGGCCGTTCCGGCAGGGCTGAAAGGGGAGGCTTTGTGCGATGTCACGTGATTTTGTCCCCCTGCCATGGCTTTGCCGGCGTGCCGGGCGATAAGATATTGAACCCGCAAGGCGGCCGCGCGATACAACATGCGGCGGCCAGGCGGTTTGCCGGGGAGTGCCAGCCATCGACACCATGACCGAGCAGCTCGCGAGCCTGACCGCCAGCCGGCGGCAGAGCGCCGCGTGGGATGCCGCCTATCAGGAGATTCTGGCCAAGCTGAACCGCGACGGGTTCCTGGACCAGATTTTGCCCGAGGGTGCCGAGTTCCCGGATTTCATGCTGCCGAGCGCCGAGGGCAGGCTGGTCGGTTTGCGCGAGGCGCTGAGCCACGGCCCGGTGGTGCTGCAGTTCTTCCGCGGCGAATGGTGCCCGTTCTGCAAGCTGATGCTGGAGGCGCTGACCGAGTCCTATGACAAAATCGAAGCCGCCGGCGCCAGCCTGCTGGCGCTGACGCCCGAGACCGGCGGGCTCGCGCTCAAAATGAAGACACGGCATCATGCCCGGTTCGAGGTGCTGGCGGACGTCGATTTCGGCGTCGGCCTCGCGGCCGGTGTGGTGTTCAAAATCCCCAAACTCTATCGCGGCCGGCTGGACGCCTCGGGCCTGAGCTTCCCGCAGCGCCACGGCAACGCCGCGTGGTGCCTGCCGGTGCCGGCGACGTTCATCATCGCCCCGGATGGCCGCATCGCCTGGCGGTTCGTGGATGTGGATTTCACCCACCGCGCCGAACCGGCGGACATCATCGCCGCGATCGGCCAGGTGTAGGAGATGGAGCTCTCCCAGGTCCGCTATTTCATCACGCTCTGCCGTACGCTGAATTTCACCCGTGCCGCCGAGCAATGCCACGTCACCCAGCCGGCCTTCACCCGCGCCATCCAGCGGCTGGAAGACGAGCTGGGCGGCCCGCTATTGTTCCGTGAGCGGAATTTAACGCAGCTTACCGAGCTGGGGCGTGATATGCGCCCGCATCTGGAGGCGATGCTGGAAGCCGCCGAAGCCGCCACCGCGCTCGCGCAAGCCAAACGCCAGCATACCAGTGCCAGTTTGAAAATTGGCCTGGGCCCGGGCATCGGCGCCTCGGTCATCGCGCCGCTGCTGGGCGAGGTCACCCGCGTGCTGCCCGAGGTCTCGATCTATTTCGACGAAGCCGGCCCCTCCATGCTGATCGACGCGATGCTGGGCGACGCGCTGGACTGCGCGCTGCTGCCGGATGATTGCGACCTGCCCGAGCGGCTGAACCGCTGGCCCCTCTATACCGAAACCGCCGCCCTCATCGTGCCCCACGCGCACCGCCTCGCGCGGCAAAACGAGGTCACAGCCCGCGACATTCTGGACGAAACCATCCTGGTCGGCGAGCGCTGCGGCGGCTTCGGCAACAAGCTCGCGGACATCACCGGCTACTCGCTCCGGCTGCAACGCTGCAACGGCGCCGCCGCGCAAATGCTGGACCTGGTCGCCGCCGGCCTCGGCATCGCCCTGCTCTCCGAACGTTTAAGCTTCGGCCAGGAGGTGAAACCCTGCCGCTTCACCGAGCCCGATCTGACCCGCCGCATCCTGCTTACCGCCGTCGCCGGCCGGCCACTCAACCCCGCGGCGGCGAGTTTTGTGAAATTATGCCGGGCGCGGGCATTTCATTGAGGAAGCGCTTCTTTTTTGAAAAAAGAAGCAAAAAACTTTTGAGTCCTCTGGGCCATAGCGGTCCAACCGGCTTCGCCCCAGGTTAAATAAAAGTTTTTTGCGGAGCTTTTTTTCAAAAAAGCGACCGCTTGCTTACTTGCCTGCCATTTCATGTATCCGCGCCACCATTGCCGCGACGCCGTTGCCGCGGTTGGTGGAGAGAGCGCCGATCAGGCCGAGATCGTGCAGGAATTTCGGTGAGGTTGCCAGGATTTCCGCGCGCGGGCGGCCGGAATAGACGCGCAGCACCAGGGCGACCAGGCCGGAGACGATGGCGGCGTCCGAGGCGCCGGCGAAGAGCAGCCTGTCGGCACCATTATCGGTCGCGAGCCAGACCTGTGATTGGCAGCCTTGGACCTTGTGGGCTTCGTCCTGCCAGGCGGCGGGGTAGGGGGGGAGTTTGCGGCCGAGTTCGATGATGAACTGGTAACGGTCCATCCAGTCATCGAAGAGTGCTAGGTCCTCGCCGATGGCGGCGATTGCGGCCTCCGCGCTGGCGTCTTCCGGCGTGTAGAATTCGGTCATACCCAGCCTTTGGCGCGGAACCAGGCAAGCGGGGCGACGCCGGAGGCGATCATGATGGCCCAGGCATAGGCGTAGCCATAGGTCCAGTGCAGCTCGGGGATGTTGACAAAATTCATGCCGTAGATGCCAGCGATGAGGGTGGGCGGGATGCCGACGATGGAGACGATGGTGAGCACTTTGATGAGGCTGTTTTGCGATATGTTGATCAGCCCCATGGTGGTATCCAGCAGGAACTGCACCTTGTCGGTCAGGTGGGTGCTGAATTCGTTGAGCGAGGCAACGTCTTTTTCCAGCGTGGCGAGGCGGGCAATGATGTTGGGCGGCAGCCAGGTGCCGGTGCCCTGCACGTAGCCGGCGATGCGGCCGAGGCCGAGCTGGCTGTCCCGCAGGAAGGTGATTTCCTCGTAATCGCGGCCCAGCGTCACCAGGGTTTCCTGCAAGGCGGCCTCGGTCTTGCGGCCGCGGATGCTGGTATCGGCCTTCACGCCGGCGAAGCGGTGGTGGAAGATCTGGTGGGAGAGCTCGTCCAGCCCGCTGCGCAGATGTTCAAGCGCGTCGGCCTGACGGTCGGCGATGGCTTCCAGCAAGGCGGCGAACAGGGACGGGGCGGGGTCCGCGCAAGGCGGGTGCGGGTGTTCGGCGAACTGGGTGAACAGCTGCGAGGGCGAGAGGCGGATGGTGACAAGCCGGCCGGGGGCGAGGACGAAGCCGCAGGCGCTGGCCTGCAGCCCCTCCTTCGTGCGGGTGACGACGGGCATGGTGAGGGTGAGGGTATCACCCTCGTTGGAGAGGCGGGAGGAGGTTTCGATCTCGATGATATCATCCGCCTCCGGCAGTGCGAGGCCGGTGACTTTGGTGACGAAAGCGAGCTCTTCGCCGGTTGGGGCTTCGAGGTCGAACCAGAGTGCGCCTTTGGCGTCGTTGGCGTGGCGGGCGGGGTCGATTTTGGTGAGGTGCAGGGCGCCGTCGCGGTAGATCGTCAGCATATGGATGGCTCTCCGCCGGGTTTGGGGCTCGGCGGAGAGATATCAGCGGCGGGGGGAATTACAATGCTGAGTATCCGCCCGTCCTGAACTTTGTGCCGGAACATGGCGGATGGCGTGCGCCGCAATGTCTCCCGCTCAAAACGGGACTCAGCGGTCGCCGATCCGCCCACCCGCCATGAGTGCGTAGAATATTGCCGATGACAGGGCGATCGCGCCTGCCAGCATGAAGGCGGGGATGAACGAGCCGCCATGCTGGACGACCGCGCCGGTGATGAACGGGGCGAGTGCGCCGCCGAGCGAACCGCCGACATTTTGCACGGCCTCCAGCCCCGCCACCGCGTTGTTGGGGGCGGCGACGGCGGCCAGCGCCCAGCCGCAGCTGGAGGCGGCATTGGCGGCAAACAAGCCGCCCGCCATGCAGGCCAAGGCAGCGCCGGTGCTGGGCGCCAGCGCGCCGGCGGCGGTGAGGGCGCCGGCCGCCAGCATGCCGGCGATCACCGGCAGGCGGCAGGCGGCGGAGGCGCTCATATGGCGGCCGAGATATTCGGAAACATAGCCACCCGCGACGGCGCCGATGAAACCCGCGCCAAGCGGAATGGCGGCGAGGCCGCCGGCGGCGGAGATGCTGAGATGCCGCTGGGTTTCAAGATATCCCGGCAGCCAGGTGGCATACATCCAGGACAGATAAACCACGCCGAAAAAACCCAGAAACATGCCCCAGCTGGTGCGGAATTTCAGCAGCCAGAACAATTGCGCCAGGCCCAGCATTTCGGTTGGTGCACCATCGCCGGCGCGGATCGCCGCCAGATCGGCTTGCGGCACGCCGGCCTCTGCTGGCGCCCGGTAGAGTGCCACCCAGGCGAGCGCAATGGCGAAGCCGGCGCCGCCGGCGAGCAGAAACATCGCGCGCCAGCCGAATGCGACCATCAGCAGCGTGAGCAGCGGCGGCGCCAGAGCCGGGGCGAGGGCGGAGGAGGAGTTGAAAATGCTGATCGGCAAAGCACGGTCCTTCAGCGCGAACCAGTCCGCGCAGACGCGCGTGCCGCCGATATACATCGGCGATTCGCCGAGGCCGAGGCCGATCCGCGCGGCGATGAACTGCCCGAGCGCGCCGACGAAGCCGGCGCCGAGCTGGGCCACGGACCACAGCACCAGGCCCACGCCGAGCGCCCGCCTCGCGCCGAAACGGTCGATCGCCAAACCCGCCGGGATTTGCGCCAGGCCATAGGCCCAGGCGAAGGCGGATAGCAACACGCCCATCTGGCTGAAGGAGAGGTGCAAATCATGCCGGATTTCCGGATTGCCGACGGCGACCGCCGAGCGGTCCAGATAGTTCACGCAGCCGGCGATGACGAGCAGTGTGACCGCCACCAGCCGGCGGCGTCTGGTGCGGGCGGCGAAGCGGTGGCGTGGCGGCGACGAAGCTGGCGCTCTCATGGATTGAGCAGAAACCATGGACCGGGTGTGGGAACAAGCAGCGGCGGCTGGATCTGGAAGACCGGCATGCCGTTAACAAATTAACCGGCCATCAGGATGTCGTGGCGCTAACGCGGATTATGCGGTTCGCCCGTGTGCAGGGTTGTGAGCGTGTCCGCACAGGCGTTTTTGTCACCGAGGCCGAGCCGGATGGTGGGAAGCAAAGCGAGCGGCGGGAACAAGATACCGAGCCCGATGGCGGGCACCGCGCGCTCGGCGAGCGGCCCGGCCGCCGGCAGAATGCTTGGGTGTTTCAGCGTGCCGCCGATATCGATCGGGGTTGAGAGCGAGCCGATCGAGAAATGCGTGGCCTCGGTCCGTAATGCCAGGTTCAGCGTCTCATTGGTGAGGTCGGCGGTTCCCGAGCCCAGGATGTTTGCCTCAGGCGTTGCGAGCAGAAATGCCTTTGTGTTCATCTGCCCGTTCGTGAGTGTGAAATCCGATACCAGACACTGAATATCCGTTTGCCGCGGCACGCCAAGGGCTGAGAGCACGGCATCGCCCATCTGCAGACCGGCCAGATCGACCAGCAGCGAGCTGATATCGCCGCCATGGTTCATGAATAATTGCAGATTGCCGTTGCCGTGCCCGAGCATTGTGGCGAGTGAGTTGCCGGTGGCGGTGAGATGCGCTTGCCCGCCGACAATGCCGTCGCCGGCGAAGCTTTTGGTGGCGGCCATGATGCGCGCGAGCGGCAATTGCCGCGCATCGACACTCGCCGTGCTGTGCAGCACGCCGCCCGATGGGTTGAGGTCGATATTGCTCGCAATCGTGCCGCTGCCGACGGCGAAGTTGAACGGATGCAGGGTGATCCGGCCATTCTCGATCGACAGATCGGCGACCACGTTGTCGAGCGGCAGGTTTTTATTGATGATATGCTCACCGCGATAACGCACCTCGAAATTCGCGGCGTTCAGACGCGGCAGGTTGATCGGCGTGTTTGGCAACAGCCTTGGTCTTGCGTCGGCTTGCGCGATCTTCTCGGCTGTCGCGCTATCCTGCCCGGGGGTGCTGGCGGTACCCGGCTGCGCGCCGAGAAATCCACCGAGATCGGTAAGATCGATCCGGTTCGATGTTAGGATGGCGGTGACGAGGGGGCGCGAACCGGCCGGGCCGGCGGTATAGGTGATGTTGCCCTCCAGATCGCTCGATCCGACCCGGCCGCTGAAATTATGGAAGCTGATTGTCCCCTTGGTGTAATTTAATTGACCCGTGATGCGATAAGGCGGGGTGGCGGGCAGGGGAATGCTGGTTAACGGATAGAGATCCGACATGTCCTGCCCGGCCAGCACAAGCCGCAAATTCGCGCCGCCGAGTGTGAGCGGCTGGCTGATGGTGCCGATGAGCGAAATGGTGGTGGCGCCGTTGGCGAGATGTAAATCCACCGGATATGGGTGCGCGGGATCGCGCAGCGAGAGGAGCGCGCCGCCGACGAAGCTGCCCGAGATCGGCTGGCCGTTATAAATGCCCTTCGCATCGACCAGGATGTCACCGCCCGGCGCGTTGCCCGAAGCCGGGCGGGTGTTCACGGCGAGCTCGACTTTGGTGTTGTATTTTGGCGCGATAATGGTGGCGGCTCCGTTATAGATCACCAGGTCGCCAATCTGCATTTGTGTGCCGCCGCCGCTTTTGACGTTCAGCGCGTAGTTATTCTGGCCATCGCGGCGCTGTTCGAGATTGGCCGAGGGGTGGTCAATCTCGATCCGGCTCAGCACCAAGACCTGATGCCGGAGATAGGCAGGCACGTCTATATCAACAGCCAACCGGCCGATAGAGGCGAAGCTGCCTGGCTTGGCAAACCCATCCGGATTGGCGACGGCGATGCCTGTTGCGGTGATTTGCGTATCGGCGCCGAGCCTGACGCCGAAATGCTGTAATGTAACCTTGCGCCCGAGTTCCGCCGAGGCCCGCGCCTCCACCAGCGGACGAAACCAATCCCAGTTCCAAAAGAGGAGCAGAACTGCGAGCAATAATATGACGGCAAGCACGACTTGCCGCCGGATATGCCGTGTGGTCCGTGTCGAGTGGCCTGGTGCCTGCAATATCTCAAACTTCCCTGATGATATTCTCACCCCAGAGATAAGTCCCCGGTTTGTTGCCACAACAGGATGGCGGGTGCCTAACTGGTTTTTAACCCCGTGGTGTTAACCTGATCAACCTTAAGACCACCATTTAAATCATCGGATCATTTTTGCCGCCAGCTCCATCCGTCTGTCCGCCGGTCTCCAAGTTTCGCTTCGTCGAATACCAATTCCAGAATAGGTACAATAGCACCAGCACGAAGGTGATGAGGGGCAATAATAACAAGGGATGCATGAGATTCTCCAGCTCTTATTGCTCAGGGTTGAATAAATCAGTGATGGCGAGGGCTCTAGTGATCTGCGGTCACACCCGCTTTCACGCGATCCATGAACAAATTCGTCGTCGGTGCAATATTGTCATCAATCCATTGCGCCATGACCTGCTCCTCGCGCAGAGAGTCCGTAAAGGCTGCGATGGCGCTTGCATCACCGAGAAACTCGGCCATGGCAATCAGGGATTTATAGGCAGCAATCTCGAAATGCTCGAACATATAATTTGCCAGGGTGTTCTTGATAATTTCGTCGCTGGCCGCGGCGTGCGACAGGGCAGCGATCTTGCCACCCAGCCCCAGAATGGCCTCCTTGATCGCCGAGTGCTTCTCGTCATGTAAGGCCAAAATATCTTCCAAACGAGCCCGCTGGATTTTTGATTCGGCGAGATGGGAGGTCAATCGATACTCCATCTCAGGATAGTTTTCCAGACGTGACGTTTGCTGAGTCAATAACTCGATGGCCTGAGCCTCCATTGCGTGTGCATTATGAAGGCCGGTTATGTAGAGCATCCGGGGCTCATCAGCGATCAATTTTCCCATGTCTTCCTCCGTACATCCGGTTTTTAAATTATCATGCGAACATGATGAATCAAGAAATCAGACTCTTATTAAATGGAATTATATCGTTCTTTAGAATAATGGTCATAACAAGATACGACTAACAGATTGGTACTTTCACCTTGCAAATGCTTTAAATTCTGGCAAGGATTCATCGTTTTATTGAATGACCGTATTATTCTAACAATCTGCCTGATATGTCTGCCGGACAGAAAACGATTGTCGCCATTCCTGTTTGCAATGAGGAAGATCACCTCAAAGCCTGCCTTGATGCTTTGTCCAATCAAACCCGCCCTGCCGATCTCATTGTGCTACTTCTGAACAACTGCACTGATGCTAGCCTGCATATTAGCCAACAGGCGCGTCAATCAGGCGATATGATACGGATTGTGGAATGTGAGTTGAACGGTGACGAAGCCACCGCCGGCGAGGCCCGCCGCCTGGTCTTCGGCCATGCGCTGGGCCTGAACCCTGACATCATTTTGACGACCGATGCTGATTCCACAGTCCCCAAAACCTGGATGGCCGATAACCTGGCCGAGATCGCCAACGGTGCGGATTGCGTTTGCGGCATGGCGGTGATCGATCCGCGGGATTCCCGCGGTAACCCGAGGCGTCTTGAATTCGATGACATGCGCGAGAGCCTGCTGCTCGCTTTGCAGGATGAAATTGGCACGATCGTCGACCCTGAACCTTTTGATCCTTGGCCGCGGCACCAGCAACATTCCGGTGCCAGCATCGCGCTACGCGCTACAGTTCTGCGGCGGGCAGGCGGCGCGCCGCGCGTCGCATCCGGCGAGGATCGCGCTTTGGTCGCAAGCCTCGCTTTGATCGATGCCAAAATCCGTCACGCCCCACAGATTCAAGTTGTGGTATCCGGCCGTTCAAACGGCCGCGCGGCGGGCGGCATGGCCGAGACGATAGCCCGCCGCCTGCTGCGGCCGGACCGGTTGACCGACGAAATGCTGGAGCCGACGGTCGATGCATATCGCCGTGTGCTCACCCGTCTGCGCTTGCGTGGGATCTACCGCGGGGAAACGGTGCCGGAAGACTTCACGACGGATCTCATCATCGCGCCGCAAACATTGCACGCCGCGCTACAAGAACCTTATTTCGGCGCGGCCTGGGCGAGCATCCAGCGTGCCAGCCCCACCTTGCGGCGGCGCCGCGTTGAATATGTGGACCTCGCCCGCGAAACCCGGCAGGCTTTGGCGTTACGCCACCATTTGCGTGCTGCCGCGGCGCAGCGACCGCGCCAAGTGGCTTTGGAACGGTTGCGCTATGCGAGATGAGTGCGCCGCGCTGTTTGACTCTGTCAGAGCCATGCTACCGACTCTACAACGCGAGGCAGCCGGCAATGACAACGCGGCGGAATTTCCAACCGAGAGTTTCCGCTGCCTGCGGCAAGCCGGTGTGTTGCGCGCCACGCTGCCGGAGGCCCTGGGTGGCCTTGGATTCGGCGACGGTGAAGCGGGGGCGGCTGCGTTGTTGTTATTGTTGCAATTGCTGGGAGAGGCGAGCCTGCCGGTGGCGCGGCTTTATGAGGCGCATGTGAATGCGCTGACGCTTATCTGCCGATATGGCGGCGCGTCCCTGGTCCAGCGTTGCGCGCGGGACGCTCTGGCCGGCGAGCTATTTGCCCTCTGGGTCACGGACCCGCAGGCCGGCGGCCTCGCATTGCAGCCGGAGGATGGCAGGTTAGTGCTTCATGGCGGCAAGGCGTTTTGCTCAGCCGCCGGCACCGCAACCCGCGCTTTGGTCACCGCCGCCACGCCAACCGGGATCAGAATGCTCATCATCGCCATCCCTCCCGGCACCCGGGTCCGCCCCAGCCCCATCAAACTCGCCGGCATGCGCGCGGCCGCCACGGGCAGCATGGATTTGAGCGGCATTGCGGTAACGCCCGATGCGCTGTTGGGTGCGGAGGGTGATTATCTGCGTGAGCCGGTTTTCTCCGCCGGCGCTTGGCGGAGCGCCGCGGCCGCCCTCGGCGGCCTTACGGCTCTGGTGAAGATCCACCGTGAGACCATATGCCGCCGCGGCCGGGCGGAGGACCCGCACCAGCAGGCGCGGTTCGGCGCGCTGCTGATTGCCTATGAGACGGCAAGGCTCTGGATGGGGCAGGCTGCCCTGCGCGGCTGCCTGGAAGATGACAGCGTGGGCGCCATCGTCGCGTATATCAACCTCGCCCGTCTGGCGGTTGAAACCGCCTGCCTAGACGCGATGCGGTTGACGCAGCGCAGCCTGGGCCTCGGCGCTTTCATCGCCGGGCACGATGCTGAGCGCGTCTGCCGGGACCTCGCCACCTATCTACGCCAGCCTGCCCCGGATGAGACCTTGGCGAAAGCCGCGACGCATTATTTTCAGGCCGATCTGCCAGGTGCGTCATGAGATCAATCGCCGAAATTCTCGCCGCGTTCGACGCGTTGCCAAAGGCTGACATACATGACGTTTTGCAAGGCCAAAGAGCCATGATTCTGGCACCGCATGCGGATGACGAAAGTTTGGGTTGTGGGGGTCTGATTGCTGCCGCTTGCCAGGCTGGTCTCGCACCGATCGTGGCCATACTTACGGATGGCGCGGCGTCCCATCCCGGCTCTCGGCGGTTTCCGCCGTCCCGCTTGCGCGCCGTGCGGGAAGCGGAGGCGCATCGGGCAGTCTCGCGCCTTGGGCTGCCGGCGAAAAATTTGATTTTTCTCCGCTACCCAGATACCGGCATGCCGAAGGCGGGCGCCGCTTTCGAGGCCGCGTGCATCAACCTAGCGCTGATCGCCTCTGAGGGCGGCTGTGGGTTGCTGCTGGCACCCTGGCATGGCGATCCGCATTGCGACCATCAAGCCGCGGCAGGCGTGGCGGAGGCTTTGGCCGCGCTCGGCCGGTTGCGTTTGCTCTCCTACCCCGTATGGGGCTGGTTGCGCGATGGCGCGGATATGGTCAGTGAAACCCGCGGCGGCTGGCGGCTTGATATCAGTGAACATCTTCCCGCCAAGCAGGCGGCAATCGCCGCGCATAAATCGCAATATGGTGACCTGATAAAGGATTCACCCAACGGCTTTCGTCTTCCCGCCGCACTTCTCGCCGTCTTCGCGCGGCCGTTTGAAGTGTTTATCGCCTGATGACCCGAACCGCCCGATCACGGAATGCTGCGTATTTTGAGGAGCTTTACAGCGCGAATCCGGACCCGTGGAATTTCACCGGCAGCGCCTATGAACACCAAAAATATCGGTTGACGTTGGCCGCGCTGGAAGGCCGCCGTTTCAAGAGCGCCTTTGAAATCGGCTGTTCGATCGGCGTGCTCACCCGCCGCCTGGCACCGCAATGCCAGAGCCTGCTCGCCGTCGATATCGTTGAGGTGGCGTTGTCCGCGGCCAGGGTGCGCTGTACGGACATGCCGCATGTCACGTTTGCCAATCTGCAAATTCCCGATGGCTGGCCGGCCGAGCGGAAATTCGATCTGATTGTACTTTCCGAAATACTATATTTCCTCAGCGGCGCCGACATTGGCCGCGTCGCAAATCTTGTTGCCGCCAGCCTATCGCCAAACGGCACCGTTCTGTTGGTCAACTACACCGAGAAAATTGATGAGATAAATAATGGTGATCAGGCCGCCGAGATTTTTATCGCAGCTGGGGAACACTATTTTCAGCCGATTTTTCAGCAACGCGAAAAAAAATTTCGAATCGACCGGCTGGAGCTAAAAATATAAATATATGATGGGCGGGGATAACAGGCCGGATGTAATGCGCGCCAAAGCATGAGCCAGAGCGCTTCCGATTGATCGGAAATCGCTCTAAATTGTTTTCTCCCCATCCGCAAAAATTCATGCATGTTCTGATTCAGGCGGGCTTTTGAGGTCTCATGCAGCCCATGCGCCGGGCCTTGATACTCAGCCAAGGCCGTTCGCTTGATCATATTGAGCGGGATACCGGCCGAACGAACAATCGAAACGGCCTCTTGAAATCAGCTTTGGCGTTGACGATGATGATGTAAGTGAGGCGCAATTGATGCACCTTGCAATCCGTTCGGCTCGCGATTTATCATCATATTGGTTAGCGCGTGATTTGTTGCCCTCCGTTAGTTCATTACAACCGGGACATTATTTGGAAATGAAAAAAGGATGACCATGGCGCGTTCATTGGCCCGCGGAGGTGCCCTTCGCGTCGTAAAACGACCGGGCACGATATGAACGACGCGGCACCGCCTCCGGCCGTGATGACCGTCCTGAACGCTGGGAAAGATTCATTCGAAAGCTTCGATTGGGCGGCGACGCCGATTGGCCCGATCGCGGCGTGGCCGCCATTTCTGAAGACCGCTTGCGATATCATCAATGCATCGACGGCACCCATGGCGATCCGCTGGGGCCCGGAAGGATTTATGATTTATAACGCGGCCTACGCAGCGATTGCCCGCGGCAGGCATCCGGGGATTCTTGGCCAAAGGGTCATGGATGCCTGGCCCGAAGTGGCGGAACACAACCAGCGCGTATTAGAGACATGCTTTGCTGGACGAAGTCTGTCGATCCGTGGCGGGCACCTTGTTTTGCAACGAGACGGCTATGAGGAAGATGTCTGGCTGGATGTTGATTACAGCCCGCTCTTCGAACGGGATGGTGAGATTCTCGGCGTCCTTGCCGTTGCCAATGAGGTGACAGACCGGGTGCATGCGGATAGGCAGCGGACCGAGGTGGAAACGCAACTGGCTTTAGCGATCGAAAGTGCCGCCATTGCCACTTGGGATTATGACTTCAAAAATCAGATTTACTTCTGGTCGGAACGGCTGCGTGCTATGTTTGGGTTTGCGGCGGATGCGGATGTCACCCAGGCGGATTTTAGAAGGCAGATCCACCCGGATGATCTGGCCGCACATGCCAAGGCGTATCAAACAGCACTCGATCCCGCCGGCGGCGGCCGGTATGAGCTGGAATTTCGGGTCATCTCGGCGGCCGAGGGGACCACGCGTTGGCTCGCCACCATCGGCCGGGCGTATTTTGACGAGCAACGTGCGCCTCTGCGTATGGCAGGGACGACGTTGGATATTACCGCCCGCAAAAATGCCGAATGCCGGCAGCTTTGCCTCGTGGAGCTTGGAGACCGGCTGCGCGCCGCCGAAACCACCAGAGAGATCGCGCAGATTGCCGCCGAGATTTCCGCGCGGGCGCTGAACGGCTCGCGCGCCGGCTACGCCATCATCGAAAACGATGTCGCCTATGTCGAAGCTGATTGGACGACGGGTGAATCTGTCAGCCTTGTCGGCCCGCGGCTGTTCGGCACGCTGGGCGATCTGTTCTGTGAGCCATTGCGTGCCGGCCAGCATCTCGTGATCGATGACGTGACGACTCATTGGGCGACCAGGCATAATCCGGAGCCGTTTCTGACCATCCGCATGTGCGCGTTGATCAACGTGCCGTTATTGGAAAACGGGGTGCTGCGCGCGATATTTTACGTTCATCAGGCAGCACCCCGCATGTGGCAGGAGAGCGAGGTGCAACTGCTGCGGGACATTGGGGACCGCACCTGGGAGGCGGTTTGCCGGGCGCGTTCCACCCAGCGTCTGCGCGCGTTGAATGAAACGCTGGAGCAGGAGGTGGCGGTCCGGACGGCCCAGCGTGACCGTATGTGGCGGCTATCCAGCGATGTGATGCTGGTGGCCGCGTTCGACGGGACGATACAATCCGTGAACCCAGCATGGAAAACCATGCTTGGCTGGCAGGAGGATGAGCTGATCGGCCGCAACCTGTTTGATCTGACCCATTTGGATGAGCGCGATGCCGCCAGGCGCGCGGTGTCCGCGCTGGCCGGGCCGCAAACCCCGGTAAGGTTTGAAACCCGGCATCGGCGCAAGGATGGGGCTTATCGCTGGCTTTCCTGGAGCGCGGTGCCAGATGAAACCTGCCTGCATGCGGTGGGGCGGGATATCACGCCGGAACGCGAACAGGCGGAAGCCCTGGCCGCCGCGGAAGCCGCTTTGCGCCAGGCGCAGAAAATGGAGGCGGTGGGGCAGTTGACCGGCGGCATCGCCCATGATTTCAACAATTTGCTGCAGGGGATCGCCGGCTCCTTGGAGATGGCGGAAAAACGCCTTGGTGATGGCCGCATTGCCGAAGTTGAGAGATTAAACGCCGCCGCCAAGGCATCAGCCGGTCGCGCGATCGCTCTGACGCAGCGTCTCCTGGCGTTCTCACGCCGGCAGCCGCTGGATCCCAGGCCGGTGCAGGCAAATGAGCTGGTTACCTCAATGGATGATCTTCTGCGCCGGACCATGGGCGAGCAGATTGAGGTTGTGCTTCGGTTGGCGCCGGATTTATCGCCGGCACTGTGCGATCCGCACCAGTTGGAAAGCGCTGTTCTTAACCTGGCCATCAATGCGCGGGACGCCATGCCGAACGGCGGCCGGCTGCTGATTGAAACAAGCAACATCCATATTGCGCCAGCGCAGGCCAGGCCGCATCTGGCGCCGGGGCCTTATGTCAGCCTGACAGTTACCGATACCGGGACGGGAATGCCGGCGAGCGTGATCGAACAGGCGTTTGAGCCCTTCTACACCACCAAGCCGCTGGGCCAGGGAACCGGGCTAGGTTTGTCCATGATCTACGGGTTCATTCGCCAATCGGAGGGCGATGTGCGGATTGAATCGGAAGTTGGCCACGGCACGAGCGTGATACTTTGCCTGCCGCGGTTTGCCGGCGAACTGCCGGGTCCGGCGGATCACGAGGCCGCCCCGGTAAGCCTCGGGCTGGCCCGCCACGCGACGGTTCTGGTGGTGGAAGATGAAACTATTGTCCGCGAATTGGTTATGGACGTGCTGGCTGAACTTGGCCTGTCTGCGGTCTCGGCAAATAACGGTCCGGCGGGTCTCGAAATCCTGCGGTCGAAACAGCAGGTGGATCTGCTGATCACTGACATTGGCTTGCCTGGCCTGAATGGCCGGCAAATGGCGGATGCCGCCCGCCTGCTGCGTCCAACGCTGAAAATCCTGTTCATGACCGGCTATGCCGAAACCGCGATCATGGGGCGCGGCGATCTTGAAGCGGGTATGCAGATGATTGCAAAACCATTCGAAATTGCCGTACTCGCGGAACGCGTACGCAGCATGGTTGAAGCTGAATAGTCGGCAAAACAACCGGGAGAACCCGGGCGACTCAGATCACTCCACCGTGACCGATTTTGCCAGGTTCCGCGGCTGGTCCACATCGGTGCCTTTCAGCATCGCCACCTGGTAGGCCAGCATCTGCACGGGGATGGCGTAGAGCAACGGGGCCGCGAACGGGTCGATGCTGGGCAGGATGAAATGATCGGTGGCGATGGAGCGCAGTTTTTCAGCCCCCGTAGCGTCCGAGAACACGATGATCTGCCCGCCACGCGCCGCGGCTTCCTGCAAATTGGAGGCGGTTTTCTCGAATAGCGGGCCAGAGGGGCAGATCGCGATCACCGGCACGGATTTGTCGATCAGCGCGATCGGCCCGTGCTTCATCTCGCCGGCGGCGTAGCCCTCGGCATGGATATAGCTGATCTCTTTGAGTTTCAGCGCGCCTTCCAGCGCGATGGGAAAGCACGAGCCGCGGCCGAGATACAGCACGTCCCGTGCGCCGGCGATGCGCGCGGCGAGGCGCTGGATGGCCTCCTCCTGCCCCAGGATTTCGGCGGCCTTGGAGGGGATTTCCAGCAGGCAGGCGGTCAGCCGCGCAATCTCGGCATCCGGCAAGGTTTTCCGCGCACGCGCCACGGCGAGCGCGAACACCGCGAGCACGGTGAGCTGCGCGGTGAACGCCTTGGTGCTGGCGACGCTGATTTCCGGCCCGGCGATAGTGTCCAGGATGGCATCGCTGGCGCGCGCGATGCTGCTTTCGGGCACGTTCACGATCGAGAGGATTTTTTGCCCCTGCGCCGCCATGTATCGCAAAGCCGCCAGCGTGTCCGCCGTCTCGCCGGATTGGCTCAGCAGCAGCCCAAGCCCGCCTGCCGGCATTGGCGGGGCGCGGTAGCGGAATTCCGAGGCGACATCCGCCTCAACGCAAATCCGCGCATCCGCTTCCAGCCAAAATTTGCCGACGAGGCCGGCGTAATAGCCCGAGCCGCAGGCGCTGATGGTGATGCGCGAGAGCTCCTGCAGCGCAAAGGGCAGGCTGGGCAGATGCGGCATGCGGCTCCCGGCATCGACCATGCGGTGCAGCAGATCGCCGATCACCACCGGCTGCTCATGCATCTCCTTTTCCATGAAATGCCGGAAATTGCCCTTGCCCATGGCGGCACCGGTCAGTGCCGTGAGTTTTTTCGGCCGGGTGATGGGCGTGCCGGCGCGGTCGTAGAATTTGGCGTCGGTACGGGTCACCACCACCCAATCGCCGTCTTCCAGATACGCAATCTCGCGGGTCAGCGGGGCCAGCGCCAGCGCGTCCGAGCCCAGATACATTTCATCCGGCCCGTAGCCGACAGCTAACGGCGCGCCGTGCTGGGCGCCGATCATCAGCTCCTTATGGCCGGCGAAAATGATGGCGAGCGCATAGGCGCCCTCCAGCCGGGTGAAAGCCTCGCGCGCCGCGTCGAACGGCGTGGCGCCGCGGGCCAGTAGCAGGTCCAGCAATTGGGCGATGGTCTCGGTATCGGTTTCGGTGGAAAATTCCTGGCCGGCTTCCTCCAGCTCGGCGCGCAGGGCCAAATGGTTCTCGATGATGCCGTTATGCACCACCGCCACGCGCGCGGTGCCGTGCGGGTGCGCATTGGTCTCGGTGGGGGCGCCATGCGTCGCCCAGCGGGTATGGCCGATGCCAACCAGGCCCGGCAGCGGCATGCGCTCCAGCGCCGCGGCGAGGTTGGCGAGCTTGCCCTCGGCCCGCCTGCGGTCGATATGTCCGTTCACCAGCGTGGCGATGCCGGCGGAGTCATAGCCGCGATATTCCAGCCGGCGCAGACCATCCAGCAGCAAGGGTGCCGCCGCCGCCAATCCCACCACGCCCACAATGCCGCACATGATTCTATCCTAAGGCTTAACCAGTTCAGCCGGTAGCGTTGCCGCCGGGGGCGTGTCAAAGGCTTGAAACTTCACTTCATATGGCGGAGTGTTTCACCATAACGGCGGCTCAACACGCCGGGCTCTCTGACCAGGGTGAAAAAAACGCATGATCGATAACAAAAAACCGGCCGTGGTGTTCGATCTGGACGGCACGCTGATCGATTCCGACCCCGACATTATGGCCGCCCTCAACCGCACCATGGTGGCGGATGGCCTGGCGCCGCTCAGCCGGGAACAGGTGCGGCGCATGATCGGCGACGGCGCCAAGGTGCTGGTGGAGCGCGCCTACGCGGCGCGCGGCAAGCCGGGCGGGGCAGACGCGCTGGCGGCGTTTCTGGCGGATTACAACGCCCATGCCGTGGTGCTGACCCGGCCATTCGACGGGATGGAAGAAGCGCTGGCCGCACTTCGCGATGCCGGCCACGCCATGGGCGTATGCACCAATAAACCGGAGGGCGTGGCGCGGGATATTCTGGACCGGCTCGGCCTCGGCGGGTTTTTCGCGGTCGTCACCGGGGGTGACTCAACCCCCTTTCGCAAGCCAGACCCGCGGCATCTGGCGGCCACACTCGCCGCTCTCGGTACGAATGACGCGATCATGGTCGGCGACCACGCCAATGACATCGACGCCGCCGCCGGCCTCGGGATTCCTAGCATTTTCGTGAGCTGGGGCTACGGCCAGGCGCAGGGCAGCGTGACCGCGCACCGGGCGAGCGAGTTGCCGGGGCTGGTCGCGCGGCTTCAGCAAGAAGCCGCTTTTTTGTAAAAAAGCGGCGCAAAAAACTTTTGATCCCACGGGGGCATTGCCGGTGGAACCCGCGTAGCCCAGTGGACTCAAAAGTTTTTTGCTTCTTTTTTTCAAAAAAGAAGCGCTTTCTTTCCCGCTTGACGCGCCCGGGCATTGGGGCCATCTGGTAAACAGGACTTGTTTGGTCCGCTATCGGAGCCACCATGTTGAAACTCTCACGCCTGACCGACTACGCCGTGGTCGCCCTGGTAAGGCTGGACGCCGCTGATGGCATTGCGACTTCGCCCGGGATTGCCGCCGCGATTGGCATTCCGGAGCCGACGATTGCGAAGGTTTTGAAGGCGCTGGGCGCGCAGGGGCTGGTGACCTCCACCCGTGGCGCGCATGGCGGCTACCGGCTGGCCCGCCCGCTCTCGCAAATCGCGGTGTCCGAGGTGATTTGCGCGATTGATGGGCCGATCGCGCTCACCTCCTGCGTGGATGGCGCGGTTGGGTGCGAGAGCCAGTCGCTCTGCCCGGTCGCCGGCCGCTGGGACCCGGTGAATGACGCGATCCGTGCTGCCCTGGCCGGCATCACGCTGGCGGATATGGCGGCCGCGATCCCGCGGGCGTTCCGTATTGAAATACCCGAACCGATGAATGAGGTTGCCTGATGCCTGCCGTAGCTGAGACCCGCGATACCGTCCAAGAGCTGACGGGGGGCAAATATAAATACGGGTTCACCACCGATATCGAAATGGCGGCGTTCCCGAAGGGCTTGAACGAGGACATCGTGCGGATGATCTCGGCCAAGAAAGACGAGCCCGAATGGATGCTGGCCTGGCGGCTGAAGGCGTTCGCCATCTGGCAAAAAATGGAGGAGCCGGATTGGGCGCGGGTGCATTACCCGCCGATCGACTATGATGATTTATATTACTACGCGGCCCCCGCCGCGGCGGCGCCGAAATCGCTCGACGAGGTCGATCCCTCATTGCTCGATATGTACGAGAAACTCGGGATTCCGTTGAACGAGCGCGCGGCATTGGCCGGTGTGGCGGTGGATGCGGTGTTTGATTCGGTCTCTGTCGCGACCACGTTCCGCGACACGCTCTCCAAATCCGGCGTGATTTTTTGCCCGATTTCCGAGGCTGTGCGCGAGCACCCGGAGCTGATCAAGCAATATCTCGGCTCCGTTGTCCCGGTTGCGGATAATTTTTTCGCGGCACTCAACTCGGCGGTGTTCTCCGATGGCAGCTTCGTGTTCATCCCCAAGGGCGTGCGCTGCCCGATGGAGCTTTCCACCTATTTCCGGATCAATGCGCGCAATACCGGGCAGTTTGAGCGCACGCTGATCATCGCGGAGGAAGGGGCCAGCGTCTCCTACCTTGAAGGCTGCACCGCGCCGATGCGCGATGAGAACCAGTTGCACGCCGCGGTGGTGGAGCTGGTGGCGCTGGATGACGCGAAGATCAAATACTCCACCGTACAGAACTGGTATCCGGGGGACGCCAACGGCAAAGGCGGGATTTATAACTTTGTCACCAAGCGCGGCGCCTGCCGCGGCAAGAATTCCAAAATCTCCTGGACACAGGTGGAAACCGGCTCCGCGATCACCTGGAAATACCCGTCTTGTATTTTGCAGGGCGACGGCTCTGTCGGCGAGTTCTACTCGGTGGCGCTCACGCATAACTACCAGCAGGCCGATACCGGCACCAAGATGATCCATATCGGCAAAAACACCTCCAGCACGATCATCTCCAAAGGCATCTCCGCCGGGCATTCCAACAACACCTATCGCGGGCTGGTGAAAATCATGCCCGGCGCCTCGGGTGCGCGCAATTTCACGCAATGCGATTCACTGCTGATCGGCGATGAATGCGGTGCGCATACCGTGCCGTATATCGAATGCCGGAACCCGTCCGCCAAGGTGGAGCACGAAGCCACAACCTCGAAAATTGCCGAGGACCAGCTGTTCTATTGCCGCTCGCGCGGACTCTCGGAAGAGGATGCAGTCGGGTTGATCGTCAACGGGTTCTGCAAGGATGTGCTGAAGGAGCTGCCGATGGAGTTCGCGGTTGAGGCGCAGAAGCTGCTGGCGGTTTCGTTGGAAGGATCGGTGGGGTGAAAAGCAAGCAAGTGGCGCTTTTTAAAAAAAGCGCGCAAAAACTTTTGAGTCTAGGGCGTCGCTCGTGGCGCGCCCGAAGCCCAGCGTAAATAAAAGTTTTTTTGGTTCTTTTTTTTCAAAAAAAGAACCGCTTACTTTCTTTCTTGGAATCTAAATCATGCTCGAAATCAAAAACCTGTCCGCCCGCATCGACGATAAGGAGATCCTGCGCGGTGTGAATCTGGTGGTGCCGGATGGCGAGATCCACGCCATCATGGGCCCGAACGGCGCCGGCAAATCCACGTTGTCCTACGTGCTCTCGGGCCGCGACGGCTATGAAGTCACCGGTGGCGAGGCGATTTACAACGGCCGGGATATTTTGGCGCTGGAGCCGGAGGAGCGCGCCGCGGCGGGGATTTTTCTGGCGTTCCAGTATCCGGTGGAGCTGCCCGGCGTCGGCAACGCGAATTTCATCCGCACGGCGCTGAACGCAGTACGCCGCGCGCGCGGTGAGGACGAGCTGGACGCGGTGGCGTTTTTGAAACTGGCGCGCGCCGCGATCAAGAGTCTCTCGATGCCGGACGACATGTTGAAGCGCAACGTGAATGTCGGGTTTTCGGGCGGCGAGAAGAAGCGCAATGAGGTGCTGCAGATGGCTTTGTTGCGCCCGGGCCTGGCGATTTTGGATGAGACGGATTCCGGGCTGGATATCGATGCTTTGAAAATTGTGTCGGAAGGCGTGAACGCGCTGCGCAGCCCGCAATTCTCGGCGCTGGTGATTACGCATTATCAGCGGCTGCTGGATTATATCGTGCCGGACAAGGTGCATGTGCTGGCGGCCGGGCGCATTGTGCGCACAGGCGGCCCTGAGCTGGCGCTGGAGCTGGAGGCGCATGGCTATGCCGGGCTGGAAGCGGCGTAAAAACCATGACCGCACTTCCCACCCGCAAGCTTGAGGCGTTCCGCTACACCGATTTGCGCGCGCTCGCGGCGATTAGTTTTGGCGAGACCCCGGTGCCGGCCGCACTCGCGGATTTGCCAGATTTGGGGCTGCCGCGTTTGGTGTTTTTGAACGGGCGGTTCAGCACCGCGCATTCTTCCGCCTTGCCCTATTTGCAGAGTTTTGTTCCGCCCGCTGAGGAGTCCTCGCTACCGCTGGCGTTGATCAACGCCGCGCAGGCGGATGATGGCGTGACCATCGAGATTCCCGCCGGCGTGGACGCAGGGGCGGTGTTGCTGGTTTCGCACGCCGCCGGCGATGCGCCGTTTGCGTTCCATCCCCGCCACCGGGTCACACTGGGCGAAGCTGCGAAGCTGACCTTGATCGAGATCGCGCAAGGCTCGGGCGTGTATTGGCATAATCCGGTGACCGATATCGCGCTGGCGGCGGGTGCCGTGCTCGCGCATTACCGCCTGCAGAATGAGAGCCGGGAGGCGTTTCATCTGGCGACCATCCGCGCCGAGATTGCGGCCGATGCGGCGTATGAGAGCTTCACCGGCGTGCTGGGTGCCAAGCTCTCCCGCGCCGAGTTTCACGCCACACTCGCAGGGCCCGCCGCGCATACCCATGTGAACGCGGCGCAGTTGCTGGGCGGCGCGCAGCACGGGGATTTCACCACCGTGGTGCGCCACCAGGCGCCGAATTGCGCCTCCCGCCAGACCGTGAAATCAGTGTTGTCCGGCACCGCGCGCGGCGTGTTCCAAGGGCGGATCGAGGTTGATAAAATTGCGCAGAAAACCGATGGCTATCAGATGAACCAGGCGCTGTTGCTCTCGCCCGGTGCTGAGATGGACATCAAACCCGAGCTGCAGATTTTCGCCGATGACGTGAAATGCAGCCATGGCGCCACCATCGGCGCGCTGGATGAGGAGCAGGTGTTCTACCTGCGCAGCCGCGGCATCCCCGAGGCCGCAGCACGCTCCATGCTGATCCGCGCGTTTTTGAGCGAGGCGCTGGAGCCGGTAACGCACGAGACCGCGCGCGAGATGTTCGAGGCCGCGTTCGAGAGCTGGTGGGGGACGCAATGAGTGCTGCGATGAAGCTCGAAGGGCTGAACCTCGAGGCGATCCGCAAGGATTTCCCGATTTTGTCAGAGACCGTGTACGGCAAGAAACTGGTGTTTCTGGACTCCGCCGCCTCCGCCCAAAAACCCCGCGCGGTGATCGACGCGATGGTGCATGTGATGGAGGCGCAATACGCCAACGTGCATCGCGGCCTGCATTTCATGTCGGAACGCACCTCGGACGCTTATGAGGGTGTGCGCGACAAGGTGGCGGCCTTCCTCAACGCCGGCTCGCGCGATGAGATCGTGTTCACACGTAATGCCACCGAATCGATCAACCTAGTCGCCTTCACCTATGGCCGCACGGCGCTCAAACCCGGCGATGCGATCGTGATCTCGGAGATGGAGCACCACGCCAACATCGTACCCTGGCAGATGCTGCGGGATGCGCACGGCGTGGAGCTGCGTGTTGCAAAAATCACCGATGCCGGCGAGATCGATTGGGAATCGCTGGAGGCGCAATTCGCCGATGGCAAGGTGAAGTTGCTCGCGGTGACGCATATGTCCAACGTGCTGGGCAGCTACACGCCGGCTGAGCGCCTGGCCGCCTTCGCGCATGCGCGCGGTGCTAAAATTCTGCTGGATGGCAGCCAGGCCGTGGTGCACCGCCGGCTGGATGTGCGCGCGATCGACGCGGATTTCTACGTCTTCTCCGGCCACAAGCTCTACGGCCCTTCGGGCATCGGCGTGCTCTACGGCAAGGCCGAATTGCTGGAGGCGATGCCCCCCTTCATGGGCGGCGGCGATATGATCGCCAGCGTCTCTTATGAGCGCTCCAGCTGGGCCAAGCCGCCGCACCGGTTTGAGGCCGGCACGCCCGCGATCATCGAGACCATCGGGCTCGGTGCGGCGATCGACTATGTCGAGGCCATCGGGTTCGAGGCAATCGCCGCGCATGAGCGCGACCTCACGGACCATGCTTTGGCGCTGCTCTCCAGTATTGAAGGCCTGCGCATCCTGGGCAGCGCGCAGGACCGCGGCGGTGTCGTCTCCTTCACCATGGCGGGCGCGCACGCGCATGACGTGGCGACCCTGCTGGACCGCCAGGGCATCGCCGTGCGGGCCGGCATGCATTGCGCCGAGCCGCTGATGGGCCGGCTGGGTGTCACCAGCACCGCGCGCGCCTCCTTCGCGCTTTACACCACGCGCGATGAGATCGACGCGCTGGGTGCCGGCCTGCGCCGCGTGCAGCAGATGTTTGCATGATGACCGACACCGCCGAGCTCTATCAGGCCCTCATCATGGACCGCACGAAGCAGCCGCGCTTCGCCGGCCGTCCGGAGGCGTTCGACGCCGAGGCCGAGGGCGATAACCCGATATGCGGGGACCGGGTGCATATCTACCTCACCCATCCCGGCCATGCCCGCCATGTCTGCCGCGGCTGCGCCATCATGTCCGCCAGCGCCGATTTAATGGCCGAGGCGGTGGCGGATAAAACGCCGGATGACATCGCCGCCTTGCACCGCGCCTTCGATGCGATGGTGACCACCGGCCAGCCGGACCCGGCTTTGGGCGAACTCAACGCGCTCGCCGGTGTCGCCGAATACCGCTCCCGCATACGCTGCGCGACCCTGCCCTGGTCCGCGCTCGCCGAGGCTTTGAAAGAACCCCGCCATGGATGATGAGAAAATGGTCCCGGTCACGAGCTGGACGCCGGATGGTGAAACCAAGCCGCTGGTGACCGAGGACGCGGTGATCAACGCGATTTGCACGGTGTACGACCCGGAAATCCCGGTGAATATCTACGAGCTCGGGCTGATCTACGCGATCGAAATCGCCGATACCGGGGATGTGAAGGTGGAAATGACCCTCACCGCGCCGGCATGCCCCTCCGCCCAG